>Ga0156255_102_pt1 | contig 44334 bp, 39 predicted proteins | sample RifCSPlowO2_12_FD_107904 | JGI IMG/M metagenome (GOLD analysis project Ga0156255, IMG submission 107904) | Candidatus Nomurabacteria bacterium RIFCSPLOWO2_12_FULL_44_11
CCCTTAATATTAATAATACCTTTAATCAATTTCATAATTTTGTTTATTTTATGCGTCCGCGATTTCGTTCGGGATCCATTTATTTCAAAATTACTTGCCCGTTACCTTTTATAATCTTTCCTATTGGGTAAGCATGTACTCCGAATGCTTTTAAATGTTTTATTGCGTCTTCGACAAAATTTGCTTTGACTACGGCCACTATGCCGACGCCCATGTTAAATGCTCGAAACATATCGGCATCCTCTAGATTGCCGAATTTTTTCAAAATCCTGAATATTTCTAAAACTTTTACTTTTTTAATATCAACCACTGCGTCCAAGTTTTTAGGCAAAATCCTGTTGAGATTTTCTTTAATACCACCACCTGTTATGTGTGCCAATCCAACCAGCCCTTCATTGCCAAACAAATCCTTTAGACACTTATAATAACAAAAGTGTGGAGTCAAAACAGTTTCCAAAAAGGATTTTCCGCCTATTTTTTCATTTAGTATTTCCGGAGATTGTTCCATTATTTTTCTGACTAAGGAAATGCCATTTGTATGCAATCCGCTGGAGGGCAGAGCCAGCACAACGTCTCCCGCTTCAATTTTTGAGCCATCGATAATATTATCCTTCTCCACTACCCCAGCAATGTTTGCGGTAAGAATATATGTCCCTTCTCCGATGACGCCCGGCTGTTCGGATGTTTCGCCGCCCGTGAGCAGGCATTCGTTTTCTCGGCAGGCCTGTGCCAGGGAAGAAACAATTTTCAAAACAATTTCTTTATCCATTTTTCCACAAACAATACAGTCCTGAACGGAGAGCGGCTTGGCTCCCATCACAATTGCGTCGTTTATTAAATGTCCCACCAAATCATAGCAAAGTGTTTCAATACTGTTGTTTTCAAAAGCTAACTTTTGCTTGGTGCCGGGCTCCTCCGTCTTAAAAACTAAAACCGGGTGCTTGTAACCCGGAAATGAACCGTCATACAATGTGGCGAACGCCCCTACTTTGTTCAATAGGCCACCGTCTTGCGTGTCGAGGATTTTCGCCAATTCTTTTTTAGTGCTGTTAGCAGTATCAATATTAACCCCTGCAGTTTTATATGATAACTTCGTCATCATTATTTCTCCAAATATTTTTTATAGCCGATTTCGGAAAGTTTCTCTCCTTTTACCTCCTGTTCCTCGCTCATTTTTCTTTTATATGCAGACAATTTGTCCTGGAGTTCCTGGTCGGCAGTGGCCAGTATTTCGATGGCCAGAAGTCCGGCGTTTTTCCCGGCATTTATTCCCACCGTGGCTACAGGAATTCCCGGCGGCATTTGCACGGTAGAGAGGAGTGAATCAAGACCGTCCAAACTTTTGGCTTTTACCGGAAGTCCTATGACAGGCAGAGTCGTGTGAGAAGCGACTGCTCCGGCTAAGTGTGCGGCGCCACCGGCGCCGGCAATCAAAACTTTTATTCCTCTTTCGAGCGCACCGGCAGCATATTTGTGAACTCTTACTGGGGCTCTATGCGCTGAACCGACGGTCATATCGTAAGCAACACCGAATTCTTCAAGTATCTGGGCCGCCTCGGCAAAAACTGGTAAATCCGAATCTGAACCCATTATTATGCCAACTTTTGGGTTTTTAGACATTAGTGTTATTTTATCATTTCCAATGCCGCTTTGCCAATATCTTTCCTAAACTGCATGCCTTCAAAGGAAATTTTTTGGATGGCTTGGTAGGCCTTATCGAGGGCTTCTTGCAAATTATTTCCGACAGTTGAAACGCCCAGCACTCGCCCACCGTTAGTGGCAAGTTCGCCTTTATTATCAATTTTTGTTCCTGCATGAAATATTACAATGTCCGGATCACTTTCCGCTTCCTCAATCCCCATTATTTTTTTGCCCTTCTCGTAATTGCTGGGATAGCCCCCGGAAGCCAAGGCGATATTGCAGGCAAATCCTCCCTGCCACTCAATTTTCTGGTCCTCAAGTGTGCCGTCAATGCACGCGTCAATAGCATCCAGCAAATCATTTTCCATGAGTCGCATATATGTTTGTGCCTCCGGGTCACCGAAGCGGGTATTAAACTCAAAAACTTTTGGGCCTTCCGCGGTCAGCATTATGCCGGGGTAGAGACACCCGACAAATTCTCTTCCCTCGGATCTCATACCTTTTATAGTCGGCGCGATTATTTCTCGTTCAATTTTAGCCATCAGTGCATCATCTACGAACGGCAACGGCGCAATTACCCCCATGCCGCCAGTATTCGGCCCGACATTGCCATCAAAAATTCTTTTATGGTCTTGCGAAGCTGGAAAAATTTTATAATTTTTACCGTCGGAAAGCGCATGAATAGAAATTTCTATGCCTTCTAGGAATTCTTCAATCACAACCTCATTACCCGAAGCGCCAAAAATTTTATCTATCATAATTTTCCGCAATGCTTCTGTCGCTTCCTCTTTGGTCTGCGCTATCGTTACACCCTTACCAAGCGCAAGGCCGCTTGCCTTAACAACTATTGGGAATTTCCCTTTTTCTATGTAATTCCTTGCTTTCTCAAAATTATTAAAAACTGCATGATGCGCGGTAGGAATATTGTGCCTCTTCATAAAGTCCTTGGCGTAGGCCTTGGACCATTCCAGCTCCGCGGCGGCCTTGGTCGGGCCCCAGACGCGCAATCCCGCCAGAGTAAATGCATCGACAACGCCCGAGGCAAGCGGCTCATCAGATACAACCAGAGTAAGGTCAATGTGTTCTTTCGTTGCGAATTCTAAAAGCTCTGGTATGTCAGTTTCCCTAATGTCTAAATTAGTGCCGATTTGCGACGTTCCGGCATTACCTCGCGCGAAAAATAGTTTCCCTGCCCGTGGCGACTGTGCAATTTTCCACCCTAGCGCATGCTCTCTGCCTCCCCCAGCACCCACCATTAAAATTTTTTTATACCTCACCGGACCTTCGGCCACCCTCTCCTTGTCAAGGAGAGGGGCTGGGGGTGAGGTTAATTTACTTAAAACTTCCACATATAGTGAATTTTCTCTTTTCTTTAATCGTGAGTATAGGGATTCGACGTTGTCGTATTCATCAATCTTCTCAAAAGTTCGTCCGAGCACCGGTCCGAAATCAAAGTCCAGCGTTAAAAAATGGATAGTGGAACCTGCGTAAGTCGCCTTTTGATCGAGGAAATTCTGGATGGCCTTATCGCCATACATTCCTTTGTTCCAAAGCGCAGGCGTGTTGTCAGGATTCTTCACCGTGTCATTTATCGTGTCCGGAATCAAGCCCGGGTGGAGATTTAGTATTTTGCCGGGGTAATCGGCAACTATTTCGTCCGGGATAATTTTTTTCCAGCCAGCCAGGCATATGTAGTCCGGCGATGCTTTTTTTAATACTGGGACAGCATCTTCATTGTCGGAAATTACTGTAGAAATTTCGGCGTTAATTTTACCGTCATTTATCGCATTTTGTATTGCCTGCAAGTTGGTATGATTGCCCCCCTCGTGGATCATCAGCACTAATTTTATTTTATTACTGATTTTATTTATTGGGTACGTCATAACTTACTTCACTTTTTCTTTCTTTAAGATCAATGGGATATTCCCCGGTAAAAAATGAAGTACAAAGGTTCTCTTTCGGCAAGCCGATCGATTTAATCAAACTATCCAGCGATAAAAAATGAAGCGAAGTCGCCCCCAGAAATTTTCTGATTTGCTCAACGGTCTTGTTGGACGCGATAAGCTCCTTTTGCTTTGGTGTATCTATGCCGTAGAAATCCGGAAAACGAATTGGCGGAGAAGATACCAGAAAATGCACTTCTTTGGCACCGGCTTCAAATAATCGCTTAATTAATTTCCTGCTTGTATTTCCCCGCACGATTGAATCATCGATCACAGCGATCTTCTTTCCTTTCAGTACTTTTTTCAGCGGAATAAGCTTCAGGGCTACACTATTGCGGCGGGATTTTTGATCCGGTTCAATGAATGTGCGGTGCACATAGCGATTTTTTACCAGCGCGAGTTCAATCGGAATACCCGATGCTTCACCGTATCCTAAAGCTACCGGCATCGCGGTATCGGGGACCGGCACCACGACGTCCACCTGCACTTTCCATTCGCGAGCTAATTCCTTGCCACAATTTTTTCTCACTTCATAAATTAATTTTCCGTTGAGCACACTGTCGGGACGTGCAAAATATACGTATTCGAAAATATCATGCCGCGGAGTTGGTTTTGCCAATTGCTCACTTTTCAAACCCTTAGAATTAATCACAATCATCTCGCCTGGCCGGACATCGCGCACAAATTCTGCGCCGATGGTCTCAAGAGCACAGGTTTCTGACGCGACGACAAAACCTTTTTCGATTTTCCCAAGAGAGAGTGGGCGCATGCCATACTCATCTCGCACGGCTACCAAGGTATTTTTGGTCATCATTACAATTGAAAAAGCGCCGGTCATCAAAGGGAAAACTTTTTTCACCGCGGTAGCTACCGAATCACCCCTTTTGATATAGAAATCTATAGCATCAGTGATAAGTTCCGAGTCCGAGCGATTTTTTTTAATTGCTTTTCTTTCCGCCAAGAAATTTTCCAACACTTTGATTGAAGGCAAATTGCCATTGTGAGATAGGGCGAAGGAGGCATGGGCATTTACCACTGGCTGGGCGTGTTCCAGCGCTCCGCCGCCGGAGGTTGAATAGCGATTGTGGCCGATGGCGATATTTCCGGTCAGTTTTTTGATCGCCTTCTCCGTATAAACCTGGGAGACCAGGCCGGCGCCTTTGTGAGTATGAAGCTTTTTCCCGTCATTGGTAGTAATACCCGACGCTTCCTGGCCTCTATGCTGAAGCGCAAACAGGGCAAAAAATGCCAAACGAGAAGCAAGCAACCGAGCACCATATATTCCCACTATCCCGCATTTTTCGCCAATTTCATTCATCTTTTTTTATTCAAAAAATAATTTATTGCGTTCTTGAAAATTAAAATTCCCTCTCCCCATTCGGATTTGACCATTTTCTTGTTCTTTTGCCATGTCGGGCTCTGGTGAGCAAACATGGCCCTCTCTGTGTGCGGCATAAGCCCTAGTACTCTCCCATTATACGCTAGAACGCCAGCGATGTCATGCATCGAGCCATTCGGATTTGCCTCAAGATTTTGGAATTTACAGATTTTTCCATGAGTATAAGTGAAAGCAATTTGCTTATTTTTTTTCAGAACTCTGTAGTCCTCCTCGTCTATCACATAGCGCCCCTCGCCGTGGGCTATTGGGACTGAAATTGTTTTAATGCCAGTGAGCCAGGGGCTCCGCCCTTCAACTTTGAGGTCCAGCCATCTATCTAAATATTTGCCCCCGCTGTTGAAAGTAAGCGCACCCGGCAAAATTCCCAAACTGGTTACTATTTGGAAGCCGTTGCAAATACCGATAACGAGAGTATCGCGAGCTAAAAATTCTTCCAATTCCTTAGATAAATGGTTTTTGAATTTATTGGCGTAGGCCTTGCCGGAGCCAGTGTCATCACCATAGGCGAATCCGCCGGGAAAAGCCAGAATATCATAGTCCTTAAGCATGGCCGGACTCGCAATCAAGTCGTTAAGGTGGACAATGTCTGCAATCCCTCCAGCCTTCTCAAAAGCGAACTTCGTCTCTTCCTCGCAATTGAGCCCATAGCCCGACATTACTATTACCTTTGGTTTTTTGCTTGTCATATTATTTTCCGCCCGAGGCGGATCCGCCTTTGGCGGACATTGAATCGGAAAACTTATGATAAATTTTATACAGTTTTTTGACATTCGTATCTACAATCTTGTTCTGACCCGAGGTGATTGTTACTTTACCGTCTTTTGAAACCGTGCCAAGTTTTGTGCAAATCACCCCCCGCATTAATTTTTCAATTTTCTTTGAGTTTTTTGGGCTGACTGATACTAGAATTCTGCCTTGGGACTCCGAGAACAGCTTGGCATCGATGTTTAAGTTGCCCTCAAAATTAATTTTTGCTCCCAACATGCCGCCGAGAGAGGCCTTGGCAAGCGCGATAGCAAACCCGCCGGAATTGACTGAAAGAGATGACTCCAAAAGATTTTTCTCAATAGCATTCTCAAGTGCCTGATATGTCGTTAAATTTTTCTTGAGATCAACCTGTGGAACATTATTACCGAGCGAACCCAACATTTTGGAATACTCTGAAGCGCCTAATTCATCTTTTGTTTCACCTAGTAGGTAAATCAAGTCCCCGGCATTTTTAAATTCAGGCGATATGGTTTTTTGCAAATTCGGCATCACTCCGATAGCCGAGATCAAGAGCGTCGGCGGAATGGAGATTTTAACCGGGTTTCCCTTTTCCCCGTAGCCCTGAAAGTCATTGAACATACTGTCCTTGCCGGAGATAAAGGGTGTGCCATAGGCCGTGGCGATGTCATAGCATGCCTTGAGGGCATCCACGAGCTCTGCCAGGAGTTTTTTATTATAAGAAGAGCACCAGCAGAAGTTATCCAAAATTGCCAAATGGGAGAGTTTTGCTCCGGCTGAAACCGCATTGCGAACGGCTGTATCCAGTGCTCCTGCGGCCATGGCGTATGTATTTATATCCGAGTAAGAGGGGTAAAGTGCCGAAGAGAGCACCACGGCTCGAGAAGAGGCCAGGACGGGTTTGAAGACCTGGGCGTCGGTATTGATACGGCCCGGCCCGGATAGGGGTTTCAGGACAGAGGATGCCTGCACTTCATGGTCATATTGGTCGGAGATAAAGGAAAATCCAGCTATGTTATTTTTGGAAAGCAATTGCTCGAGAATTTTGGTGCGCGAACTTCCTTTGGGCATTTTAGGATTAGGGTGAGTGTGGCGATACGGCGCAGTGAATAATCGCTTCTTCGGAAAACCGTTATGCAGAAATTCCAAATCCATATCCATAAGGATCCGACCATTGTAGGAGACCGCGCATTTTCCTGAATCGGTAAATTCTCCGATGACTGTCGCCTCCACGCCGCGACGTTTCATAAGATTATTGAAAACTTCCCATTTTTTTTGCGGCACCGCGAGAGTCATGCGTTCTTGCGACTCTGAAATCCAAATTTCCCATGGCCGAAGCCCGGGATATTTGAGTGGAACTTTTTCCAAGTCCACTTTGGCCCCACTACATTCCTTGGCCATTTCGGAGACGGAACAGGAAATGCCGCCGGCACCGTTGTCCGTAATGCTGTTATATAAATTCATCGCTCGGGCTTCCTTAACGATTGCATCGCTGAATTTTTTCTGGGTTATCGGGTCGCCGATTTGTACGGCTGTGGCGGGCGAGACGGAATCGAGAGTCACGGAAGAAAAAGTAGCCCCATGAATGCCATCGAGTCCCACTCGGCCCCCCACTACAACAATATAGTCGCCTGCTTGCGCTTGTTTTTCCTCGGAGTGGCGGCCATTGATGTTTCTCGGAATTAATCCGACTGTGCCTGCGAAAACGAGTGGCTTGCCACGATAACGAGCGTCAAATTTTATAAAGCCCGAAACAGTGGGAATACCGGAACAGTTGCCTCCGGCGTTAATGCCTTTGATAACGCCCTCCATAATTCTCTTGGGCGGAAGCATCGGCTGCGTTAGTTCCCGATCCCGAAAAAGTTTGCGCTTGTCGTCCAGTTCGCCAAAACAAAATCCATACGTATTGGCGACCGGTTTGGCTCCTAGGCCGAAGCCGATAGTGTCGCGATTGACCCCGACGATGCCGGTAATGGCGCCGCCGAAAGGGTCGAGAGCCGAGGGACTGTTGTGTGTTTCAACCTTGTGCGTTATGAGGTATTCATCATCGAAAGCAATGCCGCCGGCGTTATCGGAGAAAACCGAGACACAAAAATCAGCGGCGCCTTTTTTCTTTCTTATTAAATTGGTCGCGCCCTTGATATAGGTCTTATATAAACTGTCTATTATTTTACCATCTCGGGTATCTTCTATTTCGCTTGCAAAAATAGTGTGCTTGCAGTGCTCGCTCCAGGTCTGCGCCAAGGACTCCAGTTCAACATCCGTCGGGTCCCTCCCTAGTTTGGTGAAATATTCCTGGATCGTTTTCATGGAATCGAGATCAAGCGCTAGAGGCCCGCGGCGAAAGCCCTGGGGATCCATGATTCCTTCCTTGCCAATTTTGGTAAGTTCGGCGCTCGAGACCGAGAGTGGCACTCGAATGACCGGGCTGGTCTTGCTTAAAACCACTTCCGGGACATGCAGGGGCAGATTCGCGGTTTTTTGAAAATATTTCTTATTGAAAGTATAGGATGTTTCAATCAGCGGATTGTGTAACGAAAAAGCTATTTTTTTTATATCTTCTGCTGATATCGTTCCGGAAATTAAAAAAACTTTTGAAGTGTAGACGACCAAGTCCGCCTCCTCTTTTATGTGGAGCAGATCGATTATTGTTTCTTTGACGGTATGTGCTACATTGTCCGTTACTCCGGGCTTAAATCCGATTTCCAATGCGAAATCGCAGTTAGTTTTTGATAATTTGTCTATTGAATACCCTTCCAAGATAGGATTAGTAAGCGCGCTTGCAACCCTGAGAAGATCCGCCTTGGCCAGTGAATGCTCGATGAGGTAGGAGTCAATAATTGTGATTCGAGAGAGCTTACCCGATAGCCCCAGTTCGTTCCATGACTTTTTATAAAGCCCAACTCTCACGTCTAGTCCTTTAGGCGTTACATAAATCCTGGAAATCATACTGTTATGCCCATTATAGCACACCTCGGGACAAATCGCACAAATTCTGCTAGAATCACTGGAAATGAAAAAGAGAAAGAACGTCGTGGTCATCGGCGGAAAAAACGGCAGTTCCCGGGTTCTCTTTGGTCTCCGAAGATACCCCATGAACATTACCGCCATCGTGAATACCTTTGACAGTGGCGGTAGCACCGGTATTTTAAGGCGGGAATTCGGCACGCTGCCCTTCGGTGACATTCGTGGCGCCTTGACCGCGCTCTCTTCCGACAAAGAGGTCCGAACCTTGCGAGAATTATTCAATTTCCGCTTCAAGGAAACTGACTCCTTGCAGGGGCATAGTTTCGGCAACTTGTTTTTACAAGCGCTGACCCTGTCTTTAGGCAGTGAAATAAAGGCCATTAAAAAAGCGGCCGAACTTCTGAAAATCAAAGGCACAGTCCTACCAATCTCGACAGATAACGCCCATATTCACGCAATTCTGGAGGATGGACGACATATCAAGGGGGAGGCCAATATAGATGTTCCTAAACATAACGGCGACTTGAGTATAAACAAAATTATGCTTTTTCCGAGAGCTAGATTGTATCGAGAATCACGCCAAGCCATTTTGGCAGCCGATTATATTATTTTTGCTCCCGGCGATTTATATAGTTCACTCCTGCCAAATACTCTGGTCAAAGGATTTACCGAGGCCTTTTCGAAATCAAAAGCGAAAGTGATTTATATTCCAAATCTGATGACCAAATGGGGTGAGACCAATAATTTTTCCGCTGTTGATTTCGTGACCACCCTTTTGCGGTATTTAAAACTCGAAAAACTTGATTTTGTAATCTGCAATTCCAAACGTGTCAGGCAGTCCTTAGTGAAAAAATACAAGAAAGAAAAAGCTACTCCGGTAGTTATTGACACAAAGCAGTTAAGAAGATATAGTAATAACGTTATTTCCGGCGACATCATTGCGGAGCAAACATTTATTCGGCACGATTCCATCAAATTAGCGAGATATTTAAATAAAATAATCAATTCATAAATATGAGCAACATTGTTATTTTTGATTTTGACGGAGTTTTATTCAATACACTAAAATTCAAGTCGAAAATTGCGGCAGTCTTAGAGCGTTATGACCCACGTTTTACACCTGCTTTAGTCGAAAGAAGGTATGCCGAAATGCGAACAACAAAAGAACCGTTCTCACTTATAACTTTTTTGCTTCTGTTTCTCCAGCCAGGGCAAACGGAAGATGCTTACGGAGAATTATTGGGCTTGGTCACAGAATGCCTAAATCAAGAGGCCGTAAATTTCTTAAGAAAACAAAAAAAGGAAAACTGTTTTTTAGTTACCAATGGGGATGAAGAATTTCAAAACGACAAAATTAACGCAGCGGGTTTGAGGGGTTTCTTTAATAAAGTCCGAATCGTTCCTGGTTCTAAGAAACAGCCCGTAGAAGAAATTTGCGCCACTTATCCTAATGAGAAAGTAATTTTCACTGACGATAAGCCAGAATTTTTTACGGATCTTGATCTGAAAAAATATCCTAACTTAGTAACTGTTCAATATGAAGGGCCAGCTAGCGTAGCGGAGTTGGAATTAGCGAGTGCTAGCCCGCTGGCGCAAGAAATGTTGAGACATGGCTCGAAATTTGCTGGAAAATTTTTGACATAGGCTTTTATTTCCAATACCTCTCTACTACATGATGCTCTTCGGGGCCGGTACCTACGTAGATAATTTTTCTGCCAAGAGTTTTTTCCAGGAATTTTATATAACTTAGGGCTTGAGGCGGCAGTTTACTGCCATAATCAAACAATCTTCCCTTCCAGACCGGAAAGGTTTTATAAATTGGCTTAATTTTTACCCGAGAAAGGTCGAAGGGAACACGATCTGTTTTTTTGCCATTGATTGTATAATGCGTGCAAATTTTTACTTTTTTAAAACCAGAAAGCACATCAAGTTTCGTCAGAATCAGCTTGGACGCATTGTTCATGTTTATCGCATATTTGAGCAAGGGTATGTCGACCCAGCCAGTTCGGCGCAGACGTCCGGTAGTTGCACCAATCTCGTTGCCAAGTTTTCGGAGGGCAATCCCTTGCTCGAATTCATCGCGGCTATTCGGATTAGGATTGGAAAATTTTTCTTTTTCGTCTGGAACTTTTTTATCTCGACACCATACCCTGGAGCGAATACCACCCAGTTCCGTCGGAAAAGGCCCTTCACCCACCTTGGTAGCGTAGGCCTTTAAAATCCCGATAGCTTCCCCTACCCAATGCGGAGAAATACCGAGTCCGGTGGCAACACCGCCGGCAATGGTATGTGAGGAAGTAACAAACGGGTAGTGACCGAAACGAACATCCAAAAGTGCGCCTTGCGCACCCTCTGCGATAACTTTTTCCCCTGCATTTAGAGCCCTTTCAACTATTTCGCTTGAATCGGCCACTTGGAGCGATTGAATGAATTTAATGCCTGCCCAAAATTTTTTTTCGCTCCTGCTTAATTCATTACCTTTCCATTTATATTTAAATACTTTCTCCAATGTTTCTTTATGCTCTTTTTTTAAGGCCGCGTATTTTTTCTTGAAGTCCGGGTTGTAAATATCTCCTACCCGGAGAGCTCTTCGTAGGACAAGATCGGTATAGGACGGCGAAATCCCTTTACCAGTTGAGCCGATCCTTCTTTGGCCTTTAGTATGTTCGGAGACCGAATCAAGCAGGATGTGCGTTGGCAAAGTAAGCACAGCATGAGGAGAAATAGTCATTCGGTGAAGAAATTTCACTTTTTTTGGAATCGTTGAGGCCTCCTCGCGCAAGGCGCCAGGGTTTACTACCATACCGGCACCTAGATGAATTTGCGCGCGCCCGAAAACTCCAGAAGGTATCAGATGAAATACATAACATTTTCCATCATGCCAAATAGTATGCCCAGCGTTATTCCCACCTTGAAAACGAACAATTAGGTCCTGCGAAGAGAGACCAGAGGCAATCCTCGCAACCCCTTTTCCTTTGCCTTCGTCTCCCCACTGCAGACCAATTATAGGAATTATTTTTGATTTTTTACTCATCACTTGCCTTGGTGTAATTAGGAGTTGGACTGACCATGAAAATATCATGGATATGGCTCTCACGCAGTCCTGCGGACGTAATGGAGTAGTAAGAAGCACTGCGCAGTTCGGAGATATTTTTTGCGCCAAGATATCCCATTCCCGCGCGCAGGCCGCCGATGTATTGATGAATCACTTCGGCTACTCCACCTTTATATGGCACATGAGCGGAAACTCCTTCGGGAACAAGCTTGATAGGATCATACTGGTCATCTTGAAAATATCGATCTCGCGACCCTCTTTGCATGGCGTCCACGGAACCCATGCCTCTATATTTTTTAAATTTTTGGTCGTTGCTTACAATCACATCCCCAGGCGCCTCATCTGTTCCAGCAAAAGTGCTACCGGTCATAATTGTTTCTGCTCCGAAAACTAAGGCCTTGACCACATCTCCGCTGTACTTGATACCGCCGTCGGCAATCACCGGAATACTAAGCGGGCCGCATACTTTATACACTGCTAAAATAGCAGATAATTGAGGAGCACCGACACCGGCTACGATACGGGTGGTGCAGATTGAACCCGGACCTATTCCCACTTTGACGGCATTGGCTCCGGCCCTAATAAGAGCTAGGGCTGCCTCACCGGTGGCGATATTTCCGGCAATGATATCGAGATTGGGGTACTTCGCACGGACATTCTTCACAACGTCTAGAACACCTTTGGAATGCCCATGCGCTGTGTCTACGCAAATTACATCTACACCGCTCTGCACCAACGCTTGGACTCGTTCCATGGCGTCTTTGCCAGTGCCAACCGCCGCGCCGACTCGAAGATGTCCCTCGTTGTCCTTGGTAGCATTCGGATATTCTCTGGATTTCACCATGTCACGATGCGTAATAAGACCGACTAGTTTGTTATTTTTGTCAATGAGGGGCAATTTTTCAATCCCGTGCTTCCTAAACAAATCATTCGCCTCAGCCAAAGTCGTGTTCGGTGTCCCGGTAATTAATTTTGTAGTCATTACTTTTTTAATAGAAACATTTTCGCTCTTCTCGATGGTTTCAAAGCGTAAGTCGCGATTGGTAACGATACCCATAAGCGTTCTTTTTGAGTCGATGATCGGCACACCGCTGATGTTATGCTTTTTTTGGATGCGGAGAGCATCACCTACCGTGGCGGTGTCCGGAAGCGTAATCGGATCGATAATCTTCCCCGATTCAAAGCGTTTGACGGCCAGAACCTGATTTACTTGTTCGGTTATTGATAGGTTTTTGTGAATAATGCCGATACCGCCTTGCTGAGCCATGGCGATGGCCATGCGGTTCTCCGTCACCGTGTCCATAGCGGCGGAAATGAAAGGAATATATAAAGTGATATTTTTAGTCAGGCGAGTTTTGATAATCACATCTTTCGGCAGAACCTCGCTATAGCCGGGCACCAACAAAACATCATCGAATGTAAGCCCAGCCCCCAATATCTTTGGCAGAGATACCCGCCCGCCTGAACGAGCGTTCGGGCGGGCCTTTTGTTTGGAATTCTTGATAGGCATATTACTTATCTAATATACACGGGAATATAGGGATAGTCAAACCCGTTATTTTCCTGGAATTTCTTTTTCTGGCTCTTGGTCAAGATTAATTATTCCAGCAACCAATTTGGAATATTTAGTCATCAATACTCGAGATTTTTCTTTTAGCCCCAAATCACGCTCCATTATCTCGACAGTTTGTTTTTTAGATTGATCGTAAATTCTCGGGGGGATTGATTGATCCTCATATAAAAATTTTCTCGCTTCCTTTTCAAAATCCTCCCACAGTAATGCGAGCCGCTCTTCCGTTTCGGAAAGAGTTTCCTTGCGCAGCATTTTTTTTAGGTAAGCTAGATACATCGCGACAAGTCGTTGTGTTTCCACGAGGAGCCGATAAGTTGGATAGTCCTTAAATTCATTTGCACGGAATTCAACTCTCAGATTAGATCGATTTTTAGGTTCAGGTTCAGCCCGGTCATATTTGTAGGCAAGATCTGTTTTTCTCGCCATAATGCGCGCAGGACTACTATAAGCATAAACAAATAAATCATTAAGTAAAACTGTATCCTTTTGGTGCGACAATAAATCTCCAAATATGATATGTCCCGGTACGCCGAAATTGACATGCATCGAAATAGGTTCCTCATCTTTAGGAATCAAGCCCAGTTTTGAAAGATCTTCAAGAATGCGTCCTTGTGTCCAGGGGCTATAAGTGAATTTAGGTTTGAATTCATGTAGGGACCAGCGTTCTCTGGTGTTGGGTATTCCAATCCGTCTTAATAAAAATTCATGACCCGAGTTCACTACTTTTTTGGGTACCTCAATTTCTACTCCAACCGTCGGCAAACAATTTTTTGGATCAGAAAACTTTTTCTCAATATCTGCGATCCTCCTAAGTCGTCCCTCAATCTTTTCGTTAATTTCCAGAGTATCTGTTTTTGGGCTAGAAAGTATGGAGACCAGTAAATATAGTTTTAATGCCGGTAAGGCCGATGAAGCAGAAAATTCTCTATGGTCTTCAAAAAAATCATTGACTGAATCAAAAGCTTGCCCCAATCTGTCGCCAGAGATTTTTTCAATCAATCCATCCTGGTTTCCTACAAAGGAAATTCTTTCACCTTCAAAAATACTGATTATTCTGGGATTTCTTGGTGGTCCATCATATTTAGGCATAATTGCTCTACTTCATTATATCAAATTTGAGTGATTTCGCAGCCTCTTGGATAAATTATCAAATCATCCTTGGAATGCACCCAGGTTTGCTGAATGGCGTCAAGAATCCGCCAACTCTCGAGCACCTCGTCGCTCGAAATAAATAGACCATGATTGCCCAGGACAGCGGCAGTGATGACTCGCTCATACGCATCGGGTTCTGGGTCAATATTAAATATTAGATTTTTCACATCATTGTAGGTAATTCGAATCTGGGTAAGTTTTTCTTTCATGGCCTTACCGGTAACAAGTTTAATAGCTATTCCTTGCCATCTTGGATCATTTGATACCATATTAATATAAACAAAAGTTTCTACCATACTTTCGGGATTATTTACTTCCTTCCGATAGCCTTCATACTGGCCTCGTTTTACACATTCCTGTTTAGTGATATCGCATACCACCTCTAGGTTTTTTAGGGCAGCTACGCGGAGTTCGCGAATATTTTTGCCGCCATTGGTCATTAAAGTAAGCGCAGCGAGCTCAAGTAAATGACTCTGCACAAAGTCCTGAAGTGCGCCGGTTTGTTCATAAAAATTAACTCTGCCTTCAATACCGAGTTTTTCACTGGCAAGAATTTCAATGCTCCTTATGTTATTTTTCTCCCAGCTTTTTTTTATTATCCCTTGCACTGAGTTTTTTACTAAATAGTGGTCGACACGATAAATCTCATTTTCTTTAAAGTGCTTTTTGATGTGGACCACTAGGTCTTCCGCGCTGGTTAAATCGTGACCGAAAGGTTTTTCCAGCAATAATTTATATTTCCCCTTTTTCAGTCCGGATGTCTCAATGAAATCTACAACTTCCTTGCAAGCGTGAGGTGGGACAGCTAAATAAAATAATTTTTGCACAGTGCCACCCAATTCCGACTCCGCTTCAGTAACGCGTACTAAGAGAGTTTCATAATTTAATCGTGATGCCCCGATCAATCGGAATTTTGGCGGTAGGGTGCCCTCATCTTTCATCTTTTTAATTACAGGAAGCAAAAAACGCTGAGCCAAATCCCCCGTGATTCCAAAGAGAATCAGGATTGTAGGCTGCGCGTCACTCATTTATTTATTTTATGTCCACCAAAAGCGTTGCGCATCGCCGCAAGTAATTTTGTGGCAAAATTCACTTTGCCTTTTTGGGAATCGAGCCGGACATCGAAAGCTGCCTGCATCGCCGGTGTCTCGATGCCTAATTGTTTTGCTACTCCTAGCGCCCAGCGCGCTTCACCGGATTCAGCTACGAATCCCTCAATACCTGTCAACTCCGGGTTTTCTTTGAAAGCATCACGGGATAGTTCGTTGAGCCAGGAAGTAACCACGCTATGATGTTGCCAAACATCACCAGCTCGATAGAGATCCAGGTTTTTATAGGGTCCTTCCTTGAGCAAGCGGTAGCCCTCCGCTAGGCTCTCCATCATTCCGTATTCGATGGCATTATGAGTCATTTTAACGAAATGTCCTGCGCCGCTTTCTCCAAAATGCCAGTAGGCACCCTCTGGCTTGGCTAGTGTCTTTAGAATCGGTTCAATCTCAAGGAAAGATTGCCTATCGCCTCCGGCCATCATGGCAAAACCGTTTTGGTAACCCCAAATTCCCCCGCTAGTGCCGACATCGAGATAATTTGACCCCAGAGCCGTAACTTTTTTTGACCTTTCCTTCGTTAGCCGAAAATCAGAATTCCCACCGTCGATAATGATGCCCCCTTTCGGCAAAAGTTTGAGCCAATTATCGAGTTCGATATCCATAATCTCTGTCGGTAGCATCAGCCAAATAATCACCTTGTCCTGGCCGAAGCACGCTACCACTTCCTCCTTTGAATATGCCGGCAGCATACCCAGTTTCTTCATCTCGTCTATTGTTTCCTTTTTTGCGTCGTGGGCGATGATCGTGAAATTATCCTCGTGGAGTTTCCTAGCAATCTGCCCTCCCATCTTACCCAAACCGATGACCGCTATTTTCATAGATCTTTTTTATAATCCGTAAATATTGTTAATAATGGGACCCTTTTTAAAATTTGTGCCGGTTGTTTTGTAACATCCTCCTCTCCTTCGAGATCTTGAAGTGTCTTCCACTTGGCCTCGCCCTTTGCAAAAACAATAACTTCGTCTATTCTCTGTATTGCTTTTGAGGTAAGGGTAATACGATCAAATTTTTCTGCTTTGTACCAACATGCAAGGTGTTCGTCACTCACCGCGACGCTACCAGGCATGATACCGGCTGTATGCCCGTTCTCTCCAATACCAAACAGCCCGATTCTATAATTGGCACCATCCAATTCCTGCTTTAGTATATCATTGAATTTACTGGTTGTATTAATAATGTTCTCACCCGTGAGCACTTGAATTAATTTCGCTTCAGGCAGTCGAAGGCCGGCATCGAGGAGTCCTTGCCAATTTGAGTCCTGATGTCCTGGGGGGCCGTAACGTTCATCGGTCAAAGTAACACTGAGGTTGCTATGTGAGAATTTAGCAATAATCCGGGATGTTTCCGCAGCTACGGCTATGGCAGAGCCGCCTGGGACAAACCATAATACTGTCCTTCCGGATTTTAATTTGTCGATGATTTTATTCGCCACAAATTTGGCGACAATTTTTATATCAGTTTCATTTTTGAATTCCATAGTCAGGCTGCGGGACTTGGACTCGAACCAAGATACCAGCCTCCAAAGGGCCGTGTCCTACCATTAGACGATCCCGCAATACAGGATGCAGTATATCAATATTTATTTTTCTCCACAAATTTCCACCAGTGCGAGTTCGAGAGGTAATTCCGCATAATTAGCAAACGAGCGATGAGAACAATAAGCCCCCTTACTTTTTTCTGGGGAGTTTTAACGGTCTCCGCCCCGATTGTCTGGATTTTCGCTTGGAGTAAGGGAGTTCCGGATTTTAGTAAATTATTTTTTGTGGGCGTAATAGGTTCAGTAGTTTTTTACTCGATTTCAAAAATTCTTTTTTATCGAACGATTAGAGACGCAGAACTCTCTCATGTTCACCCCCTTGTTGCATTGGGCCCTGTATTTACTCTTGGCTCCTCATTTCTTATTCTTTCCGAGGTGCCCTCTCTAATTGGGTTCATAGGCATAGGAATTACGTTAGTGGGAACTTACGTTTTAAATATAAGCTCTATACGAGAGGGATTGTGGGAACCATTCAAAATTCTTTTCCGAAATAATTTATCCTTGCTGATGCTCTACTCGGTACTTATAGGAAGCATCTCGCCGGTTTTTGACAAACTAGCAATTATTCATACCTCCCCTCAAAATGAAATATTCGCTCTTCTCATGGAAGATCTTGTTATTGTATTTGGGCTTTTACCTTGGATGCTATTAAAAAATAAAACGGTCGCGATTGAAATTAAATTTAATTGGAAGTGGATTCTAACTTTTGGCCTACTTCAGGCAGTCAGCAACACCCTGGCTTTTATTTCCTTGGCAGGTGCAAACCCCGGCCTAGTGACCTCGGTTTTTAGGACTCAAATATTTTTCGTTCTATTGTTTAGTTACTTATTTTTCGGGGATAGACCCAAAACGGAAACCATAGTTGGCTCAATTATAATGATTGGTGGCCTCGTGGTTTTGAAATTAGCCACGTAAATTGTCTGCTAGTAGAGATTGCTCAATAGCATGCTCATGAGCAAAGTAGGCACTTAAATTTCTTACTATATTCACGGCCGTGAGTCCGGTAAGATCTATTCAGTTTTTAAAATTTCTAGCAGTGCAAGCTCGAGTGGAAGTTCCTTAATGAACGCGTTATTCATATTTTGGTATTCGCGTAGGAGAATCGCGAGTGTTTTAGAGGTGAACCTTGCGCTCTTCTTGGTGAGGGACCTCAAAAACGCTAAATCTTCTTCGCTCAAGTCGGCCGCCATCTGGTGCTCTATCTTAGGAGCATAACGCAGGACCACGCCGGCCCTGAATTTTTCAATGATTAGTTTAAAGTAAAGTTCCATGTCCAAGTTTTCCGCTGCCGCCTGACGCACCGTGCCGATGCCGGCCTCGAGATTTTCCTCCGTGATGGCAGTAATATAATTATTTACCAAAACCGTTTTTGGGGCACCGGTGATTTTTTCCACATCCTCACGCTTGATTTTTTTTCCCTTGGAAAAATTTATTACCTTTTGGAGCTCGCCCAAGGCATCCCGAAAAGAGCCGTCGCCTAAAATTGCCAAAAGTTCCGCAGAGCCGCTATCTAATTCATAGCCCTCCTTCTGGGCCACTTCCAGAAGCATTTTTTTTAAGATAGCATCCGATGCCTTCCTAAAAGTAAATACCTGACAACGAGAAATAATGGTGTCCGGAACTTTGTGGAATTCAGTAGTAGCTAAAATAAAAATAGCGTGCTTCGGCGGCTCCTCGAGGGTCTTCAAGAGCGCTCCCCACGCGTCCTTGGAGAGCATGTGCACCTCATCAATGATGTAGACCTTGTATTTTGAATCAAAAGGCAGGACCCGCACTCCCTCGCGCAGTGCCTTGATATCCTCGATACCGCGGTTAGAGGCCGCGTCTATTTCATATAAATCATTATCGGAGACACCTATTTCCCGGGCAAATATTCTCGCTACGGATGTTTTACCGGTGCCCCGGGAGCCCACGAATAAATATGCGTGGGAAACTTTATTGGTTTCCACCGAACTTTCCAGGACATCCACAATATGATTCTGCCCGAGAACCTCGCTGAATTTGCTTGGTCTGTATTTACGGTAAAGTGCCAAATCATGCATAAATCAATACTACCAAACTTTAGCCAAAAAATCATTAACAATTTTTTCTATCTCTTTTGCATTATTTGCCTCCATTAATTTCATACGGAGTTCTTTCGCTCCCTCGAAACCATTCACGTATGCCTTATAGTGTTTTTTCATAATGGCGAAATTTTTTTGCTTGCACAGAAGTTTTTCGAAGAGCTTCGTGTGTTCGACCATAACCTGTAACCTCTCCGAAATATTTTGAACGGGGAAGGTTCCGGCCGTAGGCTGGAGTAATCCGGAAAAATATTTCGGAGAAGTGGAAAAAAGCCATGGGTTACCGAAAATTGCTCGTCCTAACATCACCCCATCGCAACCATATTCTTTGCATTTACTCCTAGCATCAGCAATATCTAAAGCATCGCCGTTGCCAAGAATGAGCGTTGACTTCCCTACCCGGTCTCTGATTTCTAAAATTTTTGGCATAACTTCCCAGTGCGCCGGCACATCCGACATTTCTTTTCTGGTCCTCAAGTGAACTGTCAATGCCGCCACGCCTTCTTCCAGTATTGCCGGTACTAGCGTTTCAATTTCATTCCGGTTGTAGCCAATGCGAGTTTTAACAGAAATCGGGAGACCTCCTGCGCCTTCCTTGGCCGCTCTAATTATTTCTTTAGCAAGTTTGAGGTCCTTCATTGTAGCTGCACCGGCGCATTGTTTCTCCACCGAACGATCCGGGCAACCCATATTTATATCTACACCATCAAAGCCGAGCTCTTTGCACAGCGCGCTCGCAATTTTAATATTTTCCGGCTTGCCGCCGAATAGCTGCGCTACAATTGGGTGCTCGTTTTTACTATATTTAAGGTCGATTAATAGTTTCTTCCTAGCAACAGGGTGTGCCAAGCCATCCGCCGAAACAAACTCCGTAAAAAATACGTCCGGTTTTCCATATTTATTTATTATTTGCCTAAAGACACAATCTGTAACATCAGCCATGGGTGCGAGAGTCAAAATAGGCTTTTTTAGTTTTGTCCAGAAATTCACTTGAATTTGTAGTATACTTTGTTCCCGAACCGGAGGTCAATATATTCCAAACTGGTGTATTTTTTCTTAAAATCTGTTTGGAGTGGCTCAGTAGTTAGCGCTGTTTGCAGATTTTCTAGCATTTTTGCAAAATCCGTGTCGGTCTTAAAAATAATTTCTGGGGCCTTAGATGATGTGGCGGATAGAAATATCACCGCATTTGCATCTTCTTTTACATATAAGGCCACTGGTTTTATCCCCATCATTTCAAGATTTTTTTTAAAGTTTATCAGGTCATTAAATACTGGGTAATTATTTTTAAACGGCTCGCCATATAATTTAAAGTAAACATCACCAGAGAAATATGGTGCTTCGTCGAAAATATATCCGTTCTCGTCCACAAAATTGCATTTTTCAATTTGGCTCTTCTCTGCTCCTGGTGCAGATCCGCACCAAGTATAAAGCCCGGTTCGTTCACTAACGGTAATTTGAATTATACGTCCGTTTAAGCCGAGAGAAATATCCTTAAGGCGCCCAAATCGCGCGTAGAGATCGTTTTGGATTTTAGTTTTTGGGTAAAGAACCAAATTTGTTTTTGGAAATAGCCATAAATATTCTCCGGACAGATCAGCCTGCGCGACCTCTTTAATAGCTTCGCTATCAACGATTTTATTTCCCGTAACTACGATGTCATTAATATTTAATTTTCTGATTTTAGATACAAAGGCAAGACCGCCGATAAAAAAAGCAAAAATAAGAATAAAAAAAACCGTCTTTAGAAAAAAAATATTACGCCTTTTTCTTCGCAGTTCCGAAAGGCGCGGCGAATACAAAACCGCTCTCTTGTTTTTCATTTTTTCCCAATAAACTCCTGATCACCCATATACTTACGCAGGACTTCGGGAATTTTTACTGAACCATCCGCTTGCTGAAAATTCTCTACCAACGAGACCAGAATTCTAGGGGTTGGTATGGCTGTAGCATTTAGGGAGTGAGTATAAAGAATTTTTCCTTCGCTGTCCTTATATCTTGTGCCAAACCTTCTTGTCTGAAAATCATGATAATATGAAGCACTGGCAATTTCTCTATATTTTCCTTCCTTTGGTACCCAAAGTTCAGTGTCATATGACTTTACATGCGCGCCCTTCAAGTCCCCAGTACATATCGCAACCTGTCTATACGGAATTCCCAATGATTCTATAAACTCTTCCGTATTGCGATTTAGTTCTTCATGAAATTTTACTGATTCCTCGTGGCTCGCCTTGCATATTATAAGTTGCTCCAGTTTGTAAAATTCATGCACTCTGATAAGACCCTTAACATCCTTGGAATGAGCACCGGCCTCACGTCTGAAGCAGGCAGAAAATGCCAGATAACGTTTTGGCAATTCCTCTTCCTTTAATATTTCCCCAGCATGATAAGCCATCATCGGTACCTCTGCCGTCCCTGCTAGATATTGGCCGTCTTGTGTCTGAAAAATATCTTCAGCGCCGCCAGGAAGATGTCCCGTTCCTAAAAAATGTTCTTTATTGACAATTGCTGGGGCGATAAAAGGCGTAAAATTTTTCTTTAAAAAGAAATCTTGAGCATAGTTCCAAATCGCCCAGGAAAGCAAAGCACCGTCGTTTTTTAAAAAATATCCACGGAAACCGTGAGCTTTCACGCCGCGCTCCAAATCAAGCATACCTAACTTGTTCATTATTTCAATATGATCCTTCGGCTCAAAACTAAAGGTTGGTTTTTCTCCCCAGGTTCTAAGTTCTTTGTTGTCATTTTCGCTTACTCCTTCTGGTACTGACATATCCGGAACATTTGGCACCTGAAGCATCATTTTCTGCCAGTCATCCATTATTTTTTTAAATTTTTCTTCTTTACTCTTTATCTCTTCTTTAACTGAACGCATTTCTTCAATAAGCTGTATCTTGAGCGCCGGGTCTTGGTCGCGGGCGATATCATTCGACACGCGATTTATTTCCGCCCGCAAATTTTCAAGCTCCTTGAGCTCTTTCAGCCGCAAGTCGTCGAGCGCTATAAGTTTGCCAATGTCAACTTCTATTTTCTTCTTTTTCGCTCCGGCTTGAACGATCTCTTTGTTTTCACGGATGAATTTGATGTCTAGCATATATACATTATATATTAAATTGGTATAATGGCAAAACGATGAAGTTTAAGTTGAAAATTTTGCAGGGCAAAGACATTCCGGAGATTTTGCGGGAAATTCCTCAACCCCCTGAAAAGCTCTACCTAGCAGGAGAACTTCCGCCGGAAGGCACTGTGTGTTTAGCCGTAGTCGGCTCTCGAAAATGCACGACATACGGAAAAGACGCGGTTAAGAAATTAATCAACGGTTTGCGCGGATACCCGATAGCCATAGTTTCTGGACTAGCTGTGGGAATTGATTCTCTCTCTCATGAAGCGGCGCTGGATGCCGGGCTCTGCGCGGTCGCGTTTCCCGGCTCTGGAATTTCAGAAGAAGCATTTTTCCCGCCCACCAGCTTAAAGCTCGCGCAAAAAATCATTGAGTCAGGCGGATGCATTTTGTCCGAATTTGAACCCGATTTTAAGGCCGCTTATTATACTTTTCCGATGCGAAACCGCTTGGTAGCCGGCCTTTCCAAGGCGGCGCTCATTATCGAGGCCCAGGAAAAATCCGGCACGCTCATCACTGCGCGCATGGCGTTGGATTATAATCGCGAGGTTTTGGCAGTGCCGGGGACTATCAACTCTCTATATTCGAAGGGCACAAACAAACTTATCCGAAACGGAGCTACTCCCATAACTTGTTCCGACGATATTTTAGAAGCGCTCGGTTTCAAAATTGACAATGCCAGCAAGCAAGAAAGTTTGTTTGAAGATGCAAGGCCTGAGGAAAAAGCCGTGCTGAAACTTTTAGCTGAGCCAAATTCGCGCGATGATTTAATTCGATTGATGAAAATGCCGATCGCGGAAGCAAATGCCCTCCTCTCGGTAATGGAAATAAAAGGATTGATAAGAGAAGAAATGGGAGAAATTCGCGCAAGCTTTTAATTCTCAAATTTGCAAAAAATTTCCAGTTCGTGTAATACTTACCTCCTATGAAGTTATTAATTGTTGAGTCACCATCTAAAGCAAAGACAATTGAAAAATATTTAGAGGGCACTTACACTGTACGCGCTTCCATCGGTCACATCCGCGACCTGCCGAAATCAAATAAAAAAGCGATAGACATTGAAGCAGGTTTTGTTCCTTTTTACGAAATTTCCAAAGGCAAGGAAAAAGTCGTGCACGAACTTCAGGGTTTGGCTGAAAGGGCGGATGAGATAATTCTAGCGACCGACCCCGACCGTGAAGGTGAAGCTATTGCTTGGCATGTGAAAGAAATTTTAGACAACGTCAAGGCACCGATTAAACGAGTAAGATTTTATGAAATTACAGAGGAAGCAGTAAAAGAAGCTATTCAGAATCCAGAAGAAATTAATAAAAAATTAGTAAAAGCCCAGGAAGCCCGTCGAGTGCTAGACCGTTTGGTTGGCTACGACCTCTCCGGCCTGATATGGAAAAAGGTGCGTTATGGACTCTCGGCTGGCAGGGTGCAATCGCCGGCGCTTCGCATAATTATGGAGCGCGAGCGCGAAATCCGCGCATTCGTGCCTGAAAAATTTTGGAAAATACTAGGACTATTCGCGACTCAAAGAAACCAACACATTACTCTCACGTGTTCTGAAGAGCCGAGAGATGAAAAGCTGGTAGAGAAAATTTTAGATGTTGGCAAGTCGGGGACATGGATTATTAAAGATGTTAAGGAGTCCGAGCAGAAACGAACACCACGTGCACCGTTCACCACTTCAACGTTACAACAGACAGCAAGCTCGCGTCTGGGCTATTCCCCATCCCGCACTATGCAAATAGCTCAGAAGCTCTACGAAGCCGGACACATTACCTATATGAGAACAGACAGCACTACGCTATCAAGCACCGCCCAGGGGCAAATTTTGGGATTCATAGAAAAAGGATACGGAAAAGAGTATGTGCAAAGTAGAGTTTACAAAACTAAATCCAAGAATGCTCAAGAAGCGCACGAGGCAATTCGCCCGACGCATATAAATAAATTGCACAGTGGACACGATGACTATGATCGCCTTTATCGATTAATTTGGGAGCGCGCCGTTGCATCCCAGATGGCTGATGCAAAATTATTGAAAACGAAAGTTACTGCAGAAATTGAAGGACGCTCCGACTTACCGGACTTCAGCGCAATCGGCTCACGTTTGCTTTTCCCCGGCTGGCTTGCTGTAGATCAGGGCGCGCGTGGTGAAGATGTAGAATTACCAGAATGTAAAAAGGGTGAACATTTAAAATTGATCGAACTTTCCAGTGAAGAAAAATTCACCGAGCCGCCCGGCAGATATAGTGAAGCAGGATTGATTAAGGAACTAGAGAGCCGAGGCATCGGCCGGCCTTCCACTTATGCATCCATAATGCGCACTCTGGAAGATCGCGAATATGTACGCAAAGATGGCAAAACGCTTTTTCCGACTGACACAGGCGAGGTAGTGTCGGACTTTCTGGAGAAACATTTTGCAAATTATATTTCGGATACCTTTACTGCCGAAATGGAAGATGAACTAGACGAAATTTCCCGCGGCGAGCGTGAATATGAGAAAACATTGAAGGACTTTTATATTCCTTTTGCGAAAGACGTGAAGGCAAAAGATAAATTAGAAAAAGCAACAAATTTGGGTGACGCGCCGGAAAGTATCAAATGCCCCAAATGTGGCAGTGCTATGATCATCAAACTCGCCCGCTCCGGAAAATTTTATTCTTGCTCCAAGTACCCGGACTGCGACGGCGCCTTGATGCTCGATGGTACCGAGCTTCAGGGGCCAAAAGAAACGGGTGAAATGTGCCCTTTATGTGGGGAAAAGAAACCCGCCGGACCGAACGGTCGTTCGGGCGGGGGAAAATCTGGAGGGGGAAAGCTGGTCGTGAAGGAGAGGCGTGACGGTTCAGGAACTTTTATTGCTTGTTCTAGGTATCCAAAATGTAAATTTATAAAAAGTGATGAAGCGGAAGAAGCCAAAAAAAGAACTGGCATTGTGTGTCCGGTCTGTAAAACCGGAGATATTACTGAACGTAAAGGACGCTTTGGTATTTTCTATTCTTGTTCTAATTATCCAACCTGTAAATTCGCAATCAAAGCCAAGCCAACCGGAAATATCTGCAAAGAATGCGGCTCTTTAATGATGGATGGGACTAAAACTATTCCTGAACGTTGCAGTAAAAAAGATTGCCTCAACTTCCGTCCGGACAAAATTAAGAAAATTGAGAGTTAGTTTGTCAACAACAAAATAGGTAGTATAATCCACTTATGCCGAATGCAAATGACATAAAAGCATTGGCTCAATTGATGGGTGGAAAGGTAGCCAAGAAGGAGGAGGAACTTTTACATAGGGCCTATGATTTTGCGGAGCGAGCGCATGAAGGGCAAAAACGCCTCTCGGGTGATCTTTATTTTACCCATGTATATGAAACTGCTAAAATTTTAGCTGGCCTCGGGATGGATACGCAAACGATTGCGGCCGGACTTCTCCATGACCTATTGGAGGACACCCAGACAACGGAGGAGCAAATAAAAAAGGAATTTGGTGATGATATTCTATTTTTAATTAAAGGTGTTACGAAACTTGGAACCCTAAAATATCGAGGGCACGAACGACATGTGGAAAGTTTACGTAAATTTTTTGTGGCAATGGCCAACGATCTGCGCGTGGTTATCATAAAATTTGCCGACCGATTGCATAATTTGCGAACACTCCAGTTCATCCGCGAAGACAAGCAAAAGCGGATTGCCGTAGAATCCATAGAGGTTTATGCGCCGCTCGCCAATCGGCTCGGTATGGGAAAATTGAAAGGCGAAATTGAAGATGCCGCTTTTCCGTTTTCTTATCCGGAGGAACATAAAAAAATAGAAGAAATAATCGCGCAAAGAAAAGACGGGGATCAGAAATGTTTGATGGAGGTCCGGGAAGTATTAGAAAAAGAACTTAAAAAAAATCGAATCAAATTCGATGAAATCGACTACCGTATGAAGCATAAATACAGCCTCTACCGAAAACTCTTGAAATATAATATGGATATAGAAAAGATATATGACATTGTCGCCTTGCGCATTATTGTCGATACCGTGGAGGACTGTTATAAAATTTTAGGTCTCGTGCATTCCATTTGGAATCCGCTTCCCGGCCGAATTAAGGATTATATCGCTATCCCGAAGCCAAATGGTTACCGCTCGCTCCACACTACTGTTTTTACCGGACTCGGCGGGGTGGCCGAAATTCAGATTAAGACAAAAGAAATGCATGCCGAGGCGGCCTACGGCATTGCTGCACACTTCGCCTATAAAGAACAAAATAAGAAGAATCGAGACGATAAATCAAAGTTCAAATGGATAGAAGAGCTAAAGGAGCTCAAATATATGCCTAATGAGCCGAAGACGTTCATTGAACACCTAAAGATGGATTTTTTCAATGATCGTATTTTTATTTTTACTCCAAAAGGCGACGTTATTGACCTACCGGAGGATTCCAGTCCGGTGGATTTTGCTTATTCAATCCATTCGGATATCGGCGATCATATGTTCGGGTCGAAAATTAACGGCAAGATGTCCCAGATTTTCACGAAACTTAAAAATGGCGACATTGTCGAGATAATCACAAAAAAGGACTCACGGCCATCGTCTAAATGGTTGGAATACACCAAAACCAATGTGGCGCGCAAGAATATAAAATCCTATCTCGAAAAAAATAGTTTATTGTCGAGATTAAAATCCTTCGGCCAGAAATGAACAGTTTCTCTAGATACTGAATTTGGAGATGTCATAAAGTTTGGCGTCGTCGTCTTTAATTTCGTCTTTAGTCCTGTCATCAAGCGACATTTCATCTGGCAATGCCTTTTGTTTCTGCTTTGCGATATGTTTTTCCAACAATTCCTCCGGATTCTTGTCCCCCATTTCTTTTTTGATTAAATCCAGGATTGTTCGAAGATCATCCGTAGAAAAATAATCAATTTTAATCTGCCCTCCTGATTCTTTGCGCTCGATATGCACTCGAGTGCCTAACTTTTCCTGAAAGGCCTCTTCTAGTTCCGTGATTTCCGGATCGGGCATAAATTCTTTCTTGCGCACGCGCTCATATGCGATCTTCCGGGCCAATCTTTCCGCTTCCCGCACCGTAATTTTCTTGTAAACAATTTCCTTAAACAGCACCAGTTGTTCTTCCGGATGGTCGACAAGCATAAGTATTGGCCTGGTGTGGCCTTCCGTAATTTTACCTTCCGAGAGACCGGTTAGAATTTCTTCCGGCAAAGTAAGAATTCTCAAAGTATTGGAAACATATTCCCGACTGCGCCCCATTTTTTTCGCAACTTCGTTGTGGGTAAACTTAAATTCATTCACCAGCCGGAAAAAGGCGCGCGCGCGATCCACCACATTTAGGTCCTCTCGTTGCAGGTTTTCAATAATAGCAAGCTCAAGTTTCATCATTGATGTGTCGCCAACACGAATAATTACCGGGACTTGGGCAACGCCGGCAATTTTGGCAGCACGCAATCGGCGCTCACCGGCTATGAGCTCGTATTCGGTCACCAAGCCACCTTCTTCCTTTTCAACCTCAACTCGGGAAACCGTAAGGGGCTGAAGCACTCCGTATTGTTTTATAGACACCGCGAGGTCCTGCAATCGTGCTTCGTCGAAATCACGCCTCGGCTGAAGCGGGTTCGGTTTAATTTTATCGGTATCAATCCAGAAGATTGAGTTGGAGTACAGGTTTGACATGGATTGATTTTAACACAAAATTTTAGTAAAGTATGTGGATTGCCCCGATCGTCTGCTCGCCATGCTCGCATCGACGATTCCCAAAAAGGATTGGGGTAAAAACAAAGCAGTTTGTTTTTGCCGGAGTGGCGGAATTGGTAGACGCACACGACTCAAAATCGTGCGAGGCAACTCATGAGAGTTCGATTCTCTCCTCCGGCACCAAGAGAATAATTGTGAAAAACAAAATATTAGAAAAAAAATCGATAGATTTTGAGATAGTTGGCGGAAAAAAACTCTCCGGCACTATTCGAACGGGCTACTCAAAGAACGGCTCTGTCGGCCTGTTGTGTGCATCGCTCCTTAATCGAGGCACAACAATACTTCATGGCATCGCCAGGATTGAGGAAGTTTATAGAATTATTGAGATCATGGAAAGTTTAGGGGTAAAGGTTTCCTGGGTTGGCAATAATTCAGTAAAAATCCACCCTCCGAAAGAATTTAATGTCAAGAAACTTAATCGCGAGTCGGCGGAAAAAACACGTTCAATACTTATGTTTATCGGCCCCTTGACGCACTATCTCCCATCCTTTTATATTCCACATGCTGAAGGATGCCATTTGGGCAAACGCACTATCGCCGCTCATCGGTATGCCTTGGAAGAGCTCGGAATCAAAGTTGCCGTAACTGATGATAGATATGAAATTAAATCTAAAAAATTCACTCCAGCAAATATAATAATGTATGAAGCTGGAGACACGCCTATCGAGAATGTGCTCACTGCTGCAGCTTTAATCCCGGGTAAAACAACCGTGAAGTTCACGAGTTCCAATTATCAAGTTCAAGAAATATGTTTTTTCCTCGAAAAGTGTGGTGTAAACATTGGGGGAATAGGAACTTCAACACTCATCGTCCACGGGATAAAAAATATAAATAAAAAAATCGAATACTATAATAGCGAAGACCCGATAGAATCCATGACTTTCATCGCGGCTGCGATAGCTACTGACTCTACCTTAACGGTAACTCGCTGCCCGATAGATTTTCTTGATTTGGAATTATATAAACTTAAAAAAATGGGGCTTCAGTTCAGGGTTTCAAAAGAATATAAAGCAGATAACAAGCGAACCGTTCTAATTGATATTACTATTTTCCCTTCCAAGTTTAAAGCGCTAGATGATAAGATCCACGCTAATCCATATCCGGGAATAAATATGGACAATTTGCCATACTTCGTTATCCCTGCAATTAAGGCCAAAGGTCAAACGCTAATTCACGATTGGACTTATGAGAATAGAGCAATTTATCTCACCGAGCTCAACCGCATGGGCGCCAATATAACACTGGCCGATCCGCACCGACTGTATATTGAGGGTGGCACGAAACTTAAATCCGCCCAGGTAGTTTGCCCACCGGCCCTCCGTCCCTCTATGGTTATTCTTATCGCCATGTTGGGAGCAAGCGGTACCTCAATTCTCCGCAACATCTACATGATAAACCGCGGTTATGAGGATATCGTAAAGCGCCTTAATTCTATTGGCGCTGATATAAAAATTATTTAATGAAACCACGAGTATTAGTTATCCTAGGGCAAACCGCCACAGGTAAAAGTGACCTAGCGGTTAAGCTTGCAAAAAAAGTAAACGGTGAAATAATTTCCGCTGATTCTAGGCAAGTGTATAAAGGCCTTAATATTGGAACTGGTAAAATTACAAAAAAAGAGATGCGAGGCATTCCTCACCACTTGCTCGATATTGCAGACCCGAGGAAGCAATTTAATGCTGCTGAATATAAAAAGCTGGCTGATGAAAAAATCAAAGAAATCTTGTCCCGGGGTAAAGTACCAATTATCTGTGGAGGCACGGGATTTTATATTGATGCTATAACCAAAGGTTTTATTTTGCCTGAAGTCCCGCCGAATAAAAAATTGCGTAAAATTCTAGGCAAAAAACATGTATCAGTACTTTTTAAAATTCTTAAAAAATTAGATAAAAACAGAGCTAAAAATATTGATCCTAAAAATAAAGTACGAATAATAAGAGCGATTGAAATAGCTAGTGCACTAGGCAAGGTCCCAAAAATTCAAGAAAATAAGTCAGATTATAAATTTATAAAAATTGGTTTGTATTTGCCAGAGAAAAAACTTCGAGAGAAAATAAACGAAAGACTGTTGGGGCGAATTAAAAAAGGAATGCTTAAAGAAGGCAGAGGCCTTTCGAATGTGCGCATGAAGGAGCTAGGCCTTGAATATAAACATATTTCCCTATACAGGCATAAGAATATAACAAAGGCAGAACTAATCGAAAAATTAAACACAGAAATTTACCAATATGCTAAACGTCAAATGACATGGTTTAAGCGTGACCAGGAAATACAATGGTTTCACCCCAGGGAATACCAAAAAATAGAAAAATATATTAGGGTAAACTTTAATTCGCTCTCCTCCTTCTGACATACTCAACAAGAAACGGCAAAAGGGAAACGATAACTACCAGGATTACAATCACCCACAATGATTTCTGTATTTGAGGAAATATCTGGCCTAGGAAATATCCAAGTGAGGTCATTACAAAGGACCACAGAAACGAGCCGATAGCGCTGTATTTCATAAAAACTTTATAGTCCACCTTTACGATACCGGCTACGACCGGTACGAATGTTCGCACCACCGGCACGAAACGGCAAAAAGTAATCGCTACATTTCCGTATTTCAAAAAAAATTCACTTGCTTTGTCAATGTGTTCTTGTTTAAAGAATTTTTGAAAAAAAGTATATTTGCGTAGTTTTAATAAGTTGCTTCCTACCCAATAGCCCGAGAGCCCCCCTAAAAAGGTCGAGAGCCAAATGAGAGGCAGAAGTATAAAGATATTTAAATATTGGGCGGCAGCAAAAATTCCCGCCGTAAAAAGCAAACTATCTCCCGGGAGAGGAAAAAATATTCCTGATTCCAAGAAAACAATTACAAAAATGCCGGTGTACCCAAAGGTAGTGAGGAGGTATGGAATGTCGAATAATTGATCCATATTATTTGCCGCCTCGATATCGAGCCAGGTATTTTTTGTGTATGCGATGTTCGGCTTTGCCAGCTATGATTTTTTTCATTGACTGGACATCAACGATGTCTTTAAAAGTTCTCATAAATATGTCAAAATTAAAAAATTCATTTTGGTAATATGGATGATGGTCAAAGTCCCCTTGTTCCCAGGTTTTTATATCGGCTAGATTGTGTTGCATTACCGCTTTTTTTGTAAGTTTATCCGACACAATGATAGCCAGAAGGCAGAGCATCCAGGTATGCTCAGCGGTGCTTTCCTGACGAGAAGAATTAGTCAACCATGAATGTCGAGTCGTAATTTTAAGTTTCTCGGCTTTTTTATGAAAATCAATAAAATTTTTAATTAGTTTTTTCATCTGCGGGCGATGAGAGAATCGGACTCCCGACCGCGGTTTTGGAGACCGCTGTTATACCACTTAACTAATCGCCCACATTCCGTCCGACGCCTTACGGCGAGCGGACGGAATTATAGAGGCGTAAAATTAAAAATTAATGCGCCTCTCATTAAAGGAACATACAGCAAAACATTTTGCTGTATGTGAATCATACCAAGAAAACAAAAGAAATAAAAGAAATCAGCTACTTTTTGGACTCTTTGTGCTTGGTCTTCTTCTTGCACCACTTACAATACTTATTGAGCTCGATCTTCTTGGTAACCAGTTTCTTGTTCTTGCTGGACCAGTAATTTATCCGCTTGCAATTGCCACAGGCGAGCTTTATTAATCTATCTTGGGACATGGTTAGATCTTAGTATAAATAATGGTCAAAAGCAAATATTAGTAACCGCTATTTTTGATGATACCCTCTAAAAATTGAAGCGGGTGGATGGGCGGATGGAGCGCCAAGGCCTGGTGAAAAATGACCGTAGAGGGTGTGAGCCCCGGGAGAGTGTTGACCTCAATTACGATAATGTTGCCTGTCTCTACCTGCGCGAACGCATCGATCCTGGCATAGCCGCGTATATGAAGCGTTTCCGCCACGCGCTCGACTGACTTCATTGCTTTTTCTAAATTCTTGACTGAAATTATTTCTTTCGGCGGCGGAGTGATATTGACGCCGGTACCGCCTTGAAATTTTTCCTCTACAGAAAGTATGGACTGCTCGGCAATAGTAATTGAAGGTGGCATTGCTCTCATCCTTCTTTCCTTTTCAAACACCCCGACGGTCAGCTCAAGATAACCGCTTTTTCGTGCATACGAAATTTGACCCCGAACCACTCTTAACTTGTCAGTTTCGATAAATGATTCGAATACGATATCCATCAGTTTTTCGGGCATATGGATAGTATTGAACTGACGAGTAAAAGTCCCCGCAGGGGCTACTAGGATTCCATTTTTGATCAGAGAAATATATTTACTGAGATCTTTTTTATTCCATAAACGCACCACTCCAGCCGAACAGCCGTCGCCGCGGGGCTTGGCAATTACGGTTTTAGTTTTTAGCTTGCCTAAAAGCTCCTTCCAATAAGAATCTAGGTTTCTTTCTAAATCACTATTCCTAAGCAATATATGCGGAGCGATACTTACTCCGGAAATATGGGCATTTTTAATAGTTTCATTTGTTTCCCATTTATCTATACAAAGCCCAGATGCTCTGCTGTCGGAACCGTTATATTTTACATTTTTTGAGAACAAAATTTTCTGGATAGTGCCGTCCTCTCCAATACCACCATGAAGCCCCAAAAAAATGAAAGGGAATTTTTTAGCTAAATAGTCCAGGGTCGCTTTTCTGGGCAGAAAGAATTTAAGAGTTGCATCGCCTCTCTCGAGCGCCAGGCGCAATTTAACTTTCTCCACAAGAAAGTTAAGGCGATCTGAATCGCTCTCGGCATGCTTCGCGTTTGTGATTATTTCTTCGACAGTGTGATTGAGAATATAGGAATACGGTAGTTCCCATACCTCCTTACCTTTGCCTAAAAGGAACGGGAATGGTTTGTAAATTTGAGAACCGCGAAGCTTGAGCCAAGCGTTTGTTCCACTCATGAGCGATGTCTGTTTTTCCGCCGTATCTCCGCCAAAGAGCACCGCCAGGGGTTTTCTTTTTGCGGTAAACAACGGATTTGCGACTCGTAAATCAAAACCACGACGTAACAACGCGTTATTTACAATAAATCGAAGCAAATCCTGATGTGAAAATCCTATTCTAGATGCCTGTTGAAAAAGGAAACTGTTTTGCTCCATGCCGGAAATAGGGTTAAAATCCGAAAACCAAATATTGCCATCAGGCATGAGAAAACCGTCAAAGCGAGCAAAATCACGCATACCAAGAATAGAGAAAAGTTGTTCGGATTCAATTTGAATCCGCTCAATTATTTCATTGCTGAAACGCGGCGGACAGTGATAGGCCACATGCCTTGTTGGCAGATATTTTTTTCGAAAGTCAAAAAACTGATTTTTCTTATAATCTACTTCGATCTCCGTCGGTAAAATAGCCACCGGCATATTAAACCTATTTTGTAAAATTATTACCGTAAATTCTTTACCCTCGGCAAAGCGCTCCAAAACTATCCGGGTGTCCATTCTTTTGCTAAATAGGGTCTCAATACTTTGGATAGCGGCTTTAGTGTTTTCCACCGAGAAAACACCGATGCTCGAGCCGCCGGAGGCGGGTTTGATTATGCCTCTTTTAATTTTTTCTTCTCTCCAGAATTTATTTACTTTACTCACAATAGTCCTTTTTGGGTCAGTTATTTTAAGAACAACGGATTTTGGAGCAAAAAACCCGAGCGAGCGTATATATTCATTGGCACGAAATTTATCAAAGGCCATTTTGCAGGACTTGGAATCCGAACCGATAAAAGGAACATCCTTTTTCTCCAAAAATCGTTGCAGTTCGCCATCCTCGCCAAAAGTCCCATGAATACATGGAAAAACAATTGAAACGTTCTTTAATATTCGAACCAAACCCGATTGGCTAAGCCCATGAGCGCTCCGGGCTAATTTAAAGTCAAAATCACTGGGGGTGTTGGAGTAGAGCTGGCCACGGGAGATTTTAAAGGGTTTTTTATGTTCGTCGAAATAAATTGGAACAATTTCAACACCTAAACTTCCCAAGTGATCCATCACGCTTCTGGCTGAATTGAGCGAGATGCCGCGCTCGAGCGACGGACCGCCACAAAGTATAGCAACTTTAATCTTGCTGTTTTCACTTGTTTTTTGCAAAAATTGTTTTCCCTTCACGCCTTATAGTATAGCACTTTTTAGATTTTTTGCAAAGCTAGTTAAGTTTTTACCACTTTTTTGGGTAATTAGAACCATATCCTCTATACGTACTCCTCCCCAGCCCTTGAAATAGAACCCGGGCTCTATGGTCATAACGCACCCCGCAGGGATTATATCCTTACTTTTGGGCCGAAAATTTGGCCACTCATGAATTACTGTGCCCACGCCGTGGCCTAGACCGTGTTTGAAATTATTTTTGAACTTTTTTGCCAAGAAACTTCTTGCGCTGTTGTCTATCACTTTTGCACGGCGTTCTCCCGACATAATCTTCCGCAAGGCAATTTCTTGTGCTTTAAGTACTGCAAGATAAACTTTTTTCTGCCTGGCAGAAGGTTCACCCCAAAAATATGTGCGAGTCATGTCGGAGCAATAGTGATTTACCGTGCATCCAAAATCAAGCATGATTATGTCCCCTTTCTTTAACTTTGTTTTTGTTGGCACGAAGTGGTGAATGTCGGCAGTATTTTTTCCAAAAGCGACAATTGGTTCGAAGGATAGTATTGGCGCGCCAAGTTTTATGAATTTATTTTTAATCAGGTTTGCTACCTGTATTTCTGTAATCCCCAACTTTAAAACTTTCAACTTTACAAACTTTAAAACTTCCTCGCTTATTCTTTGCGCTCGCACAATATTCGCGAGTTCCTTCTTGCTTTTCACCGCCCGAATTTCATGAATTAATTTAGTAAACCTCATTTTGGTAGCATTTTTCACAGTAAATAATAGGTGCGTATTCTTCGGTGTAAACGGTTTCCACTTCGATGCCACATTTTTTACAATATCTTTTCTTAAGAGCAAGTTTGGGACGCTTATCCATGCGCCGAAAATGACGAATATTGAAGCAAGCTCTTGGGAGGGGCAAATCCATTTTCCTATAAAAATTAAGTTCATTTTGTGCAATTCGAAATGCACCAACAGAATCTGGGTTATCTTTCTCCGCGCATTCGATAACCTCGTTTAAGATAGTGTCATCGACTTCCGTAATAGTTTCCGGTAAATCTTCGGGTTTAAGAGTTATCTCATAATTTTTTCTTTCGTTATTTCTCCACTCATAGCCGCGGGATAGGGCTTCCTCGCGAGATAATGGAAAGTGGTAATTGGCAATTGTCTCATTATAGGCAAAGTCGGAAAACATTTCTGGAAAAAATTCACCAAAGTAATATTTGATCCCCCGCTTGTCTACAAATGGCACCTCTTTCATCTGTTTGATAATTTTTTCTTTCAAAACTAAATACTCTTCCTTAGAATACTTTTTATTTAGTATGGAATACTCTCCCTTCTTTAATCCGACACACCCGAAACAATTTCGGGCACCCGGACACGTATTGCAATAATACAAATCCGTAGCTCCCATCCAGCATTGATTACAGAAATATAATCTTGCAATATTTAGTCCGGAATTTACGGCTTCGTATATACTTTCCGCTTTGTTTCCCCACTCGTAGTAATCCATACAATCCTCGGCGCCAAAAACCATGAACAAATACTTGCCATCTTTTATATTCACACAGTCAAAAGATTTGGTTACATTTTTGCAATTAGAAAACCAGTTGCCGGACACCTTTTCCGACTTAATAGAGGCGATAGCTTTAACCGGAAATTGCTTTCGCAATTTATCAAATTCTTTTTTTGCATTAGTAATTCCTAAATAAGCATTCAGCTTGAATTCTTTTAATTTTTTAAAATATTCTTCTTTGGAATATTTTTGATTCCTGATGCAATATTCGCCGTTAACCAAATTTACACAAAAAGTACAGTTTGAACAATTTCTGCAAGAGTATAAAAAAAATGAATCCCGACAATCTTTGCTTTCTTGACTAAATTTTAGATTGTAACATTTTTCTACATTCACACATTCATAACAGAGTTCCGAATCAAAGATCCAAGATGAATCAACGCAATCTTTAGTAAACTTGCCGTTATAGATGTATAAACAATCCTCGGGATAGGAAGCGCGAAAGGTCATGTAGGAATTTTTTGGATAAGAAACTCTGTGCGCGTAGGGACTATTGACAGTTGTTCCCTGCTGAACCAGAGACATTCTAGGCACCTTACCTTGGAGTTCAAACATTTGTTCCAGAAATGGTCGACTCTCGTCGAAATCCATCCCGTAATCATAGGGGTTCCACCGGTCAGAATACCAAACCTCTGTCTCATACACTGGAAACGGAGCGTCGGATGGATACATACTAAAGATATCCTTTCCGGTTAGGTCACACCTACGTTTATAGAGGACAACTTCATTTGTTTGCGCAAAACGGCGCATTCTCCGACATTCAGGACACCAAGTCGGCGGTGGGACTTTTATTTTTTCATAGAAGCCAAAATCATCCGGCTCTATATTAAATTTCTCCTTACAGTTCTGACATACTCGGTTTTCAGATTTGTGTCCCATTTTTTTTCTAGACCCCAGTACCTAGTCCCTAGAACCTTACCCCTTAGATTAATCTAACGATGTCGTGATAAGTAACCAAAACCAGCAGGAGAATTAAACAGACAAAGCCGATAGTGTTAGCCGTGTTGGCAATTTTTGGATTCATGGCGCTACCTTTGATTTTCTCAATTAAAAGAAAGAACAGCCGCCCGCCGTCGAGCGCCGGAAAAGGAATCAGATTAATTATGCCCAAATTAATTGAAATAAGCGCGGCAAATGAAAACACATAGGCAAAACCAAATTCATAGGCATCCCCGACAATGCTCACTATGCCCACAGGCCCGGTCACGCCCGCTAAGCTCCCTTGCCCTTTCAGGCCTTCCACAATAAGCGTATAAAGGCCTATAGCCGTATCTCGGGTAACTGCCAGGGTTAGCCTCATTCCCTCCCAAAATGCCCTAAAAACAGGCAATTTTGCGGTCCCTATTTGATCCATGGAAATTCCTATCGCCGGCCTGCCATCGACTACGCTCTCTTTCGGAACCATTGTTACAAATTGGATATCTTGTTTTTTGCCTCGAGTGAAACCGATTTCAATTTCATCACTTGGATGGGCACCAATGAAGGCCTTTAGTTTTTCCGGATTGATATCTTCAAGATAATCACCGCTTTCTCCAATATCGACCGACAAACTCGAGACGGAAACTATCACATCGCCCGGTTTGAGACCGGCTTCTCCTGCGGGAGAGCTAGGAGAAACTGCCATGATCACTAAATTAACATCTTGCAGTTCGTAACCTGGCAGTTCGTTACCGAGGGAGGTGGGAAGCCCGGACATTAAGCCGAAAGAAAATAAAAACCAAGCTAAAATAAAATTCATAAACACTCCAGCGAACAAAACAATGGCCTGTTTCCATCTCGGCTTGCTCACGAAAGAAAGTTCGTGATCCGGCCCGTTTAAGTTCTCGTCATCAGGGTTTTCGCCGAAAATTTTAACGAACCCGCCAACTGGAAAAAGATTGAAACTGTATTCAGTTGCTCCTTTTCGAAAACTGAAGAGCCGAGGCGGAAACCCAAAACCAAATTCATCTACTCGGATACCAAACCGTCTCGCAGAAAAAAAATGTCCCCATTCGTGGACCAGGACCAGCACTAGCAGTATAACCAGAAATATAATGATGCTCAATTTTTAATTCTTAATTACTAATTATTAACTTAATCCTATCCCATTACCTCCTTTTCTTTTTTAGTAAAGGTTGTCTCCAGTTGCTTATTGGCCTCGTCAATGATCTTTTGCAGTTCATCTTTGCCACGAAATTTTTCGTCCTCGGTCATTTTGCCAACTTTTTGCTGTGCTTGAATATCTTCCCAGGCACGCTCGCGCTCATGGCGTACCGCAATGCGTGCATCTTCTAACTTTTGTTTTAAAGTTTTAACTAATTTTTCGCGCGTTTCGGTAGTAAGCTGGGGAAAGATAACTCGGATACCAGCGTCATCCATAGCCACCGAGAGACCTAAATTAGCCGCCACAATCGCCCGCTCAATATCTTTTACCTGATTTTTATCCCAAGGAGCAATACGCAGGGTCTTCGGATCCTCAATGGAAATTGATGCAACATTCTTTAATGGTACTCGTACACCATAGGACTCCACCACAACGCTGTCTAGAACCGAAGGCGACGCCCGGCCCACATTTAGCTCGCGGTATTCCTTACCCAAGAATTCTTCAATTTTTTTAAGTTCCGTCCTTAAAACTGAAAAATTATACTGCATGTTTTAATTATAGCACAGTGATAACTAGAGCCACTGATTCCATCAAGCTCTTTGTGGAACTCCCGGGCATACGGAGAAATTCCCGAACTTTAAAAATTTGCTTGAAAGTATGGAGGGTAGCCCTTGATATTTCTTCTTTATGCAAAACATATTCAACTTCATTCAGGAATTTTAAAGCTCTGGATCTTGTTGAATCAAGTATAGGATTTTCTTCCTCATCGTCAACTAATAATTCTTTAATGAAATCAATCCTCTTACTTAAGGACATTCGGACAAACTCTTCGGCCTGCGTGAGTTCGACTCCCTCTTTGGTTTTAATGATATAAAATCTGGAAGCGAAGATTTTAAGGAGAGCGCTAGCGTTCGGCACAATCAGGAAAAAATGGGTGTTCTCTATCGGCTCTTCAAACATCTTGAGCAGTGTGTTCTGTGCCTCCAAAAGAAAATTATTAGCAGAAATTAAAAATATTTTCCTGCTCGTTGTATTCGCCTTCTCCTGACTGAAAGCTTTTAAATTCCTAGCATCTTCAATCTTAAATGAGTCCAGTGTAATTTGCACGAAGTCCGGATTGCCTAAAGTTTTTACTCCCAACTCTCCTACTACTTCCAATATTTCTGGCACCACCTCTTCCCGTGCGCCCTCTATCAGATACGCGTGATGCAGATTATTTTTATCGAAATATTTTGAAATCATTTCTTGCTAAGGACAGTTTTTTTATAAACATCCAAATGTTCGAGAGCGATACCCGTGCCCTTCGCTACGCAAAAAAGAGGATCGTCCGCCAAAACTGCTTTGACGCCGGTTTTGCGGTAAACTAAGTCAGGAAAATTTCGTAAAAGTGATGAACCCCCAGTCATGATAATTCCATAATCCATAATATCGGAAGCCAATTCCGGCGGCGTTTCTTGCAGAACGTCTTTAACGGCCTTGATAATATGCCGCAATTCGCTATCGATGGCTTTGACTATTTCATTGGTTCCAACTTGCGCTGAACGCGGTAATCCTTGGATAAAATCTCTGCCTTTGATAGTAACCCGGAGTTCTTCTTCCAGAGGCACGGCGGCGCCAATTTTAATTTTTACTTCCTCTGCAGTACGGTCACCGATCGCTAAATTGAAGGTTTTTTTAATGTAGTCCGCTATCGCCTGATCAATTTTATTTCCAGCGAATTTAACGGAAGTGGAGGCGACAATGCCACCGAGAGATATCACCGCCACGTCGGTTGTACCTCCGCCGATATCCACTACCATGTAGCCCCTCGATTCATAAATGGGAATACCCGCGCCTATCGCGGCCAAAATCGGTTCCTTCACTACATATGCATTTTTAGCTCCCGCTCGTATCGCTGCCTCCACCACTGCTCGGCGTTCCGTAGAAGTAACTCCTGCAGGAACGGAGACCATGACATCGGGCTTGAATAAATTAAATTTTCCCATAGCCTTGCCAATGAAATAGCGCAACATCGCTTCGGTAACACGATAGTCGGCAATAACTCCGTCCTTCATTGGGCAGTAGGTGATGATGCTCTCCGGGGTCTTGCCGATCATGTCCTTTGCTTCAAAACCGATTGCTAAAATCTTGTTGTCCTGCTCTGATACAGCTACCACCGAGGGCTCGTTTAGAACTATCCCTTTACCTGGCAAAAAAACCAGAGTATTGGCTGTCCCCAGGTCTATGCCTAATTTCCTAGAAAAAATGCTCATTAAGGTAATATATCACATTTATGTTAGAATCAAAGGATGAAAGATGGCCTCGAAAATCCGTTTAAGGGGTATCTGGAAAATCTCAGAAAACATAAACCGGCAGTTAATCCGGTGCACGAAATCGTGAATGTGTATTATGAAATCCGCGGCTGGGACAACAAACCAAAACGTTTTTATAAAAAGAAAGAAAGAAGTTACCCCAAGCTCGCCTCGGAAGCGAAAAAGCTCTATCAGGCGTGTGGAGAAAATCTAGACGACGCCATCTGGGCCTTGGATAAAATAAAATATTTGGCTGAAAAGGGCGACTTTGAATGGTCCATCATAACCTGCCTGAAACATAATTTGCTATAATCTTTATATGACTGCCCTTGCTTTACTTTTTACCCTTGCCGCTATTGGTATCAGCGAAACGATGTATCTGATACGAAAGCGGACCGCGGCTGAGGAGCCACTCTGCTTCATCGGAGAGGACTGCACTGTCGTCCTCTCCAGTAAATACAGAAAAATTTTTTTAGTTCCCAATGACGTACTGGGCCTCCTCGCCTACGTTGTTATCGCCATCCTCGCCGCCCTTTTGGTAATTGGCGTCGGCCCGCTTAATTTTTTGAAAAATGCCCTGACCATCATGATCACGGTAGCGTCCGTCGTTTCCTTATTTTTCACTTATTTGCAATGGCGTGTCCTTCGCGCTTGGTGTTTTTGGTGCTTAATGTCAGCGAGCACTATTTGGTTCATGGCACTTATTTTATTATTAAGTAAGTTAGTTTAATTTTATGAGTAAAACTTCGTTTCATATTTTAAGGGTTGGGCTGGCGGTAACTTTTTTATGGATCGGTATTTTAATCATCAAAGCGCCGGAGGCCTGGGGAGGATTTATTAACCCCTGGGTTCTTAAATTACTACCCCTATCGATCAAAGAAATGATGCTGGGAACCGCCGCACTAGATATCGTGATTGGCACTCTCTTCTTGTTTGATAAATATGTTTGGCTGGGCGCTTTGGTGGCAGCTCTTCATTTGCTCACTGTCTTGGGAGTCAGTGGCATTAATGATGTAACCGTGAGGGACATAGCTATCCTTTCCGGAACCCTCGCCTTATTTTTTGACAGCCGGCCCGAGTGGCTTAGGAAACAATAACGGTGAATTCCCCGCGTTGCTTCTCGGGATTTTTATTCAGATATTCTAAAAGTTCAGCCGCTGTGCCGGTTTTGAATTCTTCGTAAATCTTTGTGAGCTCGCGAGCAAGACATACTTTTTTAATCGGCGCAAACTTTACAAGCGATTCCAAAGTTTTTAAAATTCGATGCGGGGACTCGTAGAAGACGACAGTTCGTTTGCTTTCTTGCATTTCTTTAAATAATGTCTCTCTGCCCTTTTTGTGCGGGAGAAATCCCAAGAATATAAATTCATGAGCTGGTAGCCCCGCGCCGGAGAGCGACGCCACTACCGCAGACGCCCCTGGGATCGGAATAATTTCTACGTTGTCCATAAACCTCGCCTTGACCTTCTGGATAAGCATTATTCCGGGATCGGAAATGCCCGGCGTGCCAGCGTCGGAGACCAGCGCCAGATTCTTCCCTTCTTTAAGTAAATCAAAAATCTTTTCAATTTTCGAGAGTTTGCTGTGCGAGTGATAACTTAGAGTGGGTTTACTAATATTGTATTTATCTAAAATTTTCTTCGTCTCCCGCGTATCTTCGCAGAGAATCATATCCACACCCTTGAGCGTCTCAATGGCGCGGAACGTAACATCCCCCAGATTTCCTATTGGCGTGGCTACAACATAGAGTTTAGACATTTTTTCTTCGTTATTTAAATAATATAGCATAAAAATTATAAACAATTAAGTTGGGGGTCAACGACGCGATGGCCGTTGACCCCCTTGTGCGCCAAGTTCGCTTCCCGCTTGGCACGGGATCGGCCACCTGCCGATTAGGCCTGCCCGAGAGGCAGTTGCTTCTGAATCACGGGCGGCGCAATCTCGTCGGTTGGCTGCCCACCTGACGTCATGATCGTTGAATCGTCGTCCTTGGCCCGGGTTGCCCCTGACCAATTGTTGATGGCGTCGAGGAGCTCCTCGACGCCGAGCACCTCGTGAACCCGCGCGAGCGGGTCCACGGGTTCACGCTTCAACCGCTGGCCGATGGTCGAGGTGACCATCAACCGAAACGGCGCTGCGAGCGCCTCCACGAGGACGTGTTCCACCCCCGCGGAGTGGAGTGCGCGGAGAACGTCGCCCGCCTCCTCCGTGCTGCCGTCCACGAAGACGGCAGCGAGCGCGAACTGGCCATCGAGCTCAAGTACGCTCACGGCGTGGCCGGGCCGTGCCGGAAACATAGCAACCGCCTCGTATGCGGCTGCCACCTGCTGTAGCTCGAGTGCTGCGTTTATACGGTATATCATTTGTTCCTCACAGGCCGGCTCTGCTACCGGCAAAACGAAACGGCTCGGGACGCAGAACTCCCGAGCGAACAAAACACTGTGCATTTATAGCACATTTAGTATTGAAAGTCAAATAAAAATGTGGTCTAATGTAGTTTTTATTTCCGATATTTCCTTTTGCGCCACTTGTCCGCAATTTTTACCCGAGTGAGGGAACGCTCCAGTTCGGCTTCAAAGTGCTCGAAGTCCACCTCATTTTTATCCGTCATTTTCTTTTTTAACTCCTCCGCTTTTTTCTTGGCCTCTTCAATCTTTTGATCTGTGAGCTCTGCAACGTGCTCCGCAAAGTCAGCCAAGACCGCAACTTCAGTAATTCCCTCTTCATTCTTTTTTACTTCCAAAAATCCTCCGGCCACGGCCATGGGTATTTGCTCCCCGCCAGATACTGCCACCACGTCGCCGGATTTAAGTCCGACAACTAACGGAATATGATCCGACAATATTGTGATCTCCCCTTCGGTGGTCGGAAGTGACACTTGGTCCACCATTTCCTCGAGGACCAGTCGCTCTGGGGTTACGATTTTTAATTTTAATTGTTTGCTCATGTTTATTTTTGAAATTGCTTTTCGAGAGAAGCTATTTCAAATTTTTAAAGAGCGCCTTTCATATAAAAATCCCCTTCCGACTTGCCATCATGCTTGCCATCCAGGATCTCGCGGAATGAACGGATTGTATCCTTCAGCGGTACATACACACCTTTTACTCCGGTAAATTGCTCGGCTACGAAATTGGGCTGGGAAAGGAATTTTTGAATTTTTCGGGCGCGAGCCACGAGCTCCTTGTCCGCCTCCGAGAGTTCTTCCATTCCAAGAATAGCAATAATATCTTGTAAGTCCTTGTAGCGCTGTAGCACACGTTGAACTTCACGGGAAACATTGTAATGCTCTGCCCCGACGATGTTCGGGTCAAGAATTGTGGAGGAAGAATCAAGCGGGTCCACGGCCGGATAAATTCCGATTTCGGTCAGTGAGCGGTTTAAGACCACGGTAGAGTCGAGGTGCGCGAAGGTCGTAGCCGGCGCAGGGTCAGTCAGGTCATCCGCCGGCACATACACCGCTTGGACGGAAGTGACGGAACCTTTATCGGTAGAAGTAATACGCTCTTGCAGTATGCCCATTTCAGTAGAGAGTGTCGGCTGATAACCCACCGCCGAAGGAATACGGCCCAAAAGCGCGGAGACCTCCGAGCCAGCTTGAGTAAAACGAAAAATGTTGTCGATGAATAAAAGGACATCCTTGCCTTCCGTATCGCGGAAATATTCCGCCATAGTGAGGCCCGAGAGTCCTACGCGCAGGCGCGCGCCTGGCGGCTCATTCATCTGTCCGAAAACCATGGCTACTTTATCAATGACGCCAGAGTCCTTCATTTCGTGATAAAGGTCATTTCCTTCGCGCGTGCGTTCACCCACCCCGGCAAAAACAGAATAGCCGCCGTGCTTAGAAGCGATGTTGTGAATGAGTTCCTGAATGACTACGGTTTTTCCTACGCCGGCCCCGCCGAAGAGCCCCACTTTTCCACCCTTGAGCACCGGGCAAATGAGATCGATGACCTTGATGCCTGTTTCGAGAATTTCTACCTTGATCGCTTGCCTTACGTATTCAGGGGCTTTGCGGTGGATAGGTAATTTATTTTTGGCCACGACTTCCTTACCATCGTCGATCACTTCACCGAGAACATTGAAAATACGACCGAGAGTAACACTACCCACCGGCACCGAGATAGGCGCGCCGGTGTCTGTCACTTCCACACCGCGGGCAAGGCCATCCGTCGAATCCATGGCAACCGTTCGGACAACTCCCCCGCCTAAATGCTGTTCGACTTCCAGAATAATTTTCTTGTTGCCATT
>Ga0156255_115_pt2 | contig 34575 bp, 49 predicted proteins | sample RifCSPlowO2_12_FD_107904 | JGI IMG/M metagenome (GOLD analysis project Ga0156255, IMG submission 107904) | Candidatus Nomurabacteria bacterium RIFCSPLOWO2_12_FULL_44_11
TTTTTTGGTCATGTTCAGCCCTTCGACAACAATTTTGCCCTCGCGCGGCAAAGCCCGGACAACTTTTCCTTTTTTGCCTTTATCTTTGCCTGTGATTATTACTACATTGTCTCCCTTTTTGATTTTCATAAATATGATACCAATATGCTAATTTTTACTAAAGATACGAATTTTATTTGTATAATTGGTAGTCATTTGTATATTTGTATCGTTAAATGACTTCGGGGGCCAAAGAAATGATCTTCTGGAAGCCCTTCTCCGCAAGCTCACGGGGAATCGGCCCGAAGATACGCCCCGCCTTCGGGTCCATCTTATCTTTTTCTAATATAACTACCGCGTTGTCGTCAAAGCGAATATAAGAGCCATCCTTTCGCCGATAGGCATTCATGGTGCGAACAACCACCGCCTGATGCACGTCTTTCTTTTTTACCATTTTACGAGGGCTCGCAACTTTGACGGAAATAACCACCAAGTCGCCGATAGTAGCATAACGTTTCTTGGAAGAGCCAAGCACTTTGAAAACGGCCCCAATGGTGCCCCCAGCGTTGTCTGTAATTTTTACTAAACTTCGTGGCTGAATCATAGCTTTAAATTACTCTAAACTTTTTGTCTTTACTAATAGGCCTGGTTTCAACAATTTCCACAGTGTCTCCGATTTTATATTTATTTTCGGGGTCGTGTGCTTTATATTTTTTGTTTATTTTATAATACTTTCCGTAAAGCGGGTGCTTGACGAAGCGCGACACCGAAACCACAATGGTCTTATCCATTTTATCTGAAACCACTACTCCCTTCAATGCACTTCTTTTGGATTTTTCTTTGGTCATTTTATTTTTGATTTATCGCGGTTAAAACCCGGGCGATGTTTTTTCTTAAAGCTAAACTTTCCTTGACATTTTTTGACTTGGCGCCTTCCGTTTTAAACCTAATCACTCGCAGGTCCTCCCGCAGAGCCACAAGCTTTTTCGAGAGTTCGTCCTGGCTTAATTCTCTTAAATTTTCCTTTTTCTTTGACATCGTTACTAGAATTATTTATGCACTCGAGCCACCACGCGGCCTTTAATCGGGAGTTTAGTGCCGGCCTTGCGGAGCGCCTCCCGAGCAACGGTCTCTTCGACTCCGTCCACTTCGAAAATAATCCGCCCGGGAAAAACCTCGACGCAGTAGCCCTGCGGGTCGCCCTTGCCTTTGCCCATGCCCACTTCGGCGGCTTTGGCGGTATAGGGACGGTCGGGAAAGACACGGATCCAATACTTGCCGGCTTTGGTTAAGGTTCGGGCGATAACTTTGCGGGCGGACTCGAGCTGGATGGACTTAATTCGCGCGTCCGTCTCCGCTTTCAGGCCAAAAGATCCGAAGGCTAGTTTGATGCCGCGTGTATCGGGCGAGATGGTCTTCCGATTAATGCGCTTGGTCTGCCACTTCCTAAATTTTACTTTTTTTGGTAAAAGAGCCATGGTTTTTTAATTTCCGCCAAGGGCGGATCCGCCTCGGGCGGAATTTTTTTCCGCGAAGATCTTGCCGCGATAAATCCAAACCTTGACCCCAATGGTGCCATAGGACATAATGGCGCGTTCTCTTTTAAAATCAATGTCCGCGCGGAAGGTCTGCAGCGGGATAGAGCCGCGCTTGAGCTCCTCGGTGCGGGCAATATCGGCCCCGCCCAGGCGCCCGGCGAGTAATATGCGCGCGCCCTCCACACCTCGGGCCGCCATGACCTTCTCCATTATTTGCTTGATAACTCTGCGGTAGGGCATCCGTTTTTCCAGTCCTTCGGCAACCATGTAGGCCACGATTGCGGCATCGGCTTCCGGATTTCCTACTTCCACGATCTCTAGTTTGAAATCTTCCGGTCGGGGAATTTTCAAACTGTCCATTTTTCTTAAAATTGCTTCTTTTAGTTTGGCGGCGCCCTCCCCGCTTCGTCCGATAATGAGTCCCGGTCGCGAGGTTCGAATGATAAAGCGAGTGGCTTTGCGACTTCTCTCAATTTCAATTGAGGAAACATACAGTCCGCGCAGTTTCTTCTCTAAATATTCGCGAACCAGAACATCTTCTTTTAAATAGGCAACATATTTTTTTGGATCGGCAAACCAGCGGGACTTCCAATCTCGGAGCTGAATCAATCTATGCGCGTATGGATGAACTATCTTTGACATAAATGTTTAATTTCTAAATTCGAATATCGAAATCCTAAACTTTCTTTTTTAATTTGGTAATTTTTTCGGATTTCGTTTTTCGTGCTTCGGGTTTGGCTTGTTCTGCAAGAATAAGCGTAATGTTGCTGGTGCGCTTGTTAATGCGATGACCGCTGCCCATGGCTGCCGGCATCATTCTTTTCATGGTAACGCCCTGATTTACCAGAAGTTCTTTGATCATCAAATTTTCTTTGTCCACGCCGGCTTGCTTGGCATTGGCTACGGCGGAAAGTAAAAGTTTTTTAAGCGGCAATCCGGCGCGCTTTGCCAAGAAGTCGAGCTCGGCAATCGCCTGTGGCACGCTTCGGCCCTTGATCACATTGGCGACCAAGCGGACTTTCCTAGGTGACTGTCTGTAATTTTTTAAAAATGCTCGCATGTAAGTTATAAAGTTTGTAAAGTAATTATTTGGCGGCAGGGGCGGCTTTAATGCCCGCGCCTGTTTGCGCAGTTGCTGCTTGCGCCTGCGCAATTTCCGCTTCCTTTTTCGCTTGCTCGAGCTCTTTCTGCATGCGTCCGCCGTGCTTGATAAATTTCTTGGTTGGGGAAAATTCCCCCAAGCGATGCCCGACCATGTCTTCCGTCACTAAAACTTCGATGTGAGTTTTTCCGTTATAGACGCCAAAAGTGAACCCAAGCATATCGGGAGAAATTTGGCAGGCACGGTTCCACGTCTTGACCATGGGGGTCTTCATTGGATCGCGGCCGGCGATCTTTTTCAAAAGCCGTTCGTCCGTGTATATTCCTTTCTTTATTGAGCGTGTCATATAAAAACGAGCTCGCAATGGAGCTTGAAAACATACTAGCAAATAAGGTTAAAAAGTCAAACAAAAAGAATGGGGGGAAACGATGGATTGTTTCCCCCCTTTCGTGCACGATGGTGACTAGCACCACTGGAGGACTGTTAGGCCTCCTTTTTGTGGGAGCGCTGAGGTGGCTCCGCATGACCCTTGGGGCTATGGGGACCCCATCCCGGCTCTTGGAAAATACTAACTCTGACTAGCATTTACCATGAGCACCAACGACTTGGTTGAGGAACACTAGGGCGATTCCTCTTTACCCTTGGAGCGGAATTTTCATCACGACTCCCAGCGACTCGGCCACTCGGCCGAGAGAACGGAGTGACTTCCACCATGCCCTAGATGGCCACCGTCATAGAGTACCCTCCCTTCTCTTTCCATTTAGGAATATAGTCCTTTTAAAAAATAAATCAACTAAAAAAGTGAATAACTATTCTTTCTTGCCGGACTTGCGTCGGTGGGAGACAATAAATATATTCGAGTATTTTTTCGGAGTGCGGGTCTTGCGTCCGCCGGTAACTTTGCCCCACTTGGTCTTCGGGCGCTTGATACCGCGGCCTTGGCGGCCCTCACCCCCTCCGTAGGGATGGTCCACCGGGTTCATAGCCGTGCCGCGCACCGTCGGGCGAATGCCTTTCCAGCGGCTACGCCCGGCCTTGCCGAAATTCTGCAAATGATACTCTTCGTTCGAGACAACCCCGACGGAGGCCCAGCAATTTTCATTTATTTTGCGGATTTCAGTGGAAGGCATCTTCAAATTTGTGTAGCCCTCGGCATTTGCCACCACTTGGGCAAAAATTCCCGCGGAGCGGCCAATCTTGGCGCCGCCTTGCGGCTTTATTTCAATATTGTAAACAAAAGTTCCGACCGGAATATTTTTCAGAGGCAAGCGATTGCCCGGGTTAAGTTCTGCTTTTTCGGAAACAATGAAAGAACTTCCCGGCTTGACTGATTTTGGTAAAACCACATATCTTTTCTCTCCATCCTTGTAGATAGCAAGTCCGATGAAAGCGGAGCGGTTCGGATCGTATTCGACGGAAGTTATCCTAGCCGGGATATCGCGCTTGTTATAGAGAAAATCCACGTCGCGGTACAGGCGCTTGTGCCCGCCACCCTTATGCCGCATGGTAATGCGGCCGGCGCTGTTGCGACCCACGCTACGCCGGAAACCGTGAAGAAGCGACTTGGTCGGCTCCGTCTGAGAAAGAACTCCGCGGTAAGTCACATGGGTCATTTGTCGCCTGGATTTACTTGTAGGTTTGTATGATTTCATTTAGATAAATTCTATTTTGTCTCCTTCTTTTAAATACACAAGCGCCTTGCGACCGCCGCCTTTGGTAAAAGGCACGCCGCGGACTTTCGTGTTCTTTTTGGGAACTTTGGCCACATTGACCCGCACCGGTTTTACTTTGTAGATGGCAAAGATCGCTTTTCTAATTTCGTTCTTGCTTGCTTTATCGGCCACATCAAAAGTGTAAACGTTGCCTTCCAGCAGGTTGGACGCTTTTTCGGTAATTCTCGGATTTTTAATTATCTGGTTCATTAATGCGTGTTACGTGTTACGTGCTTTTATCCTCGGCTGGCTAAAAATTTAACACTCTCTTCCGGGTTTTCTATTAAAAGGTATTTGTGGTTTAAAACATCCAATGGATTGAGGTTTTTTAAAAAAGAAATTTCGAGGGTAGAAATATTGCGCAAACTTTTTTCGGCATTTGGATTGCGCTCGTAAAGAGCTGTTAAAATCCTCGGCTTTCTGCTCTTCTTGCCGGCATCAAATTTCAGAACTTTCGCCAAACTCTTTATAACTTCCACGCCGGTTTTTGTTTTGATCGGGGTTATATTAAGAGAATCTACAAAAATTATTTCCTCGTCTTTCATTTTCTTAGAAAGCACGGAGAATAATGCTTGGGCGCGCATTTTTTTGGAAATTTTTCGCTTGTAATTTTTCTCCGCCAAAGGGCCATGGGTTACCCCACCGCCTACCCAGATCGGGCTCCTTGAGGAGCCGTGACGGGCTCGGCCGGTACCTTTTTGTTTCCATGGTTTGCGACCACCGCCGCGGACTTCGCTGCGATCTTTGGTGTCTGCAGTGCCGGCACGTTTATTGCTTCGCATGCTCTCCACTACTTGGTGCACCAAATCCGCGCGCCATTTAACGGCAAAAACTTTTGCCGGTAGATTGATCTCCCCTGACTCCTTCCCTTTTTGATTGTAAATTTTTGCATCCATTTTTTTTGTTGCGTGTTGCGTGTTACGTGCTATGTGTTACCTGCTCACTATTTCCACTAATGTGCCTCGGCGGCCGGTTATCGCCCCTTTGACTAAAAGTAAATTATTTTCCGGGTCCACAAATACTACTTTCAGATTTTTCTGGGTAATGCGGTCTCCGCCCATGCGGCCACCCATGCGCATACCGGCCGGCACGTGAGTTCGCAACCCGCCGCCGATCGAACCCGGCTCGCGTTCCGAATGTTTCTGGCCGTGCGTTCGGGGCCCGCCGTGGAATCCATGGCGCTTGACCACCCCCTGAAAACCCTTACCTTTGGAGATACTCGAGACCTGAAGCTTGTCGCCTGGCGCAAAGACGGAAACATCGATGGTGTCTCCTTTTTTTGCTTCACTTTTATCCCCGGGCTTCAGCCGGAATTCTTTAATCTTTTCTTTCTTTCCCAAGGTGAAGCCCACCTGCACGGAATCGTAGCCATCCTTGGCTTTCTCGAAAATGTGTTTAACTTTCACCGGCCCGGCGGTTACGACCGTCACGGGAACAACTTCCCCCTCGGGGGTAAAATATTCGGTCATTTCTTCTTTTGTTCCTAAAATAAACTTTACCATAATTTCTAAAGCATTTTCACGTCAATATCAACTCCGGAGGGCAGTGAAAGGTTCGTAAGCGCTTCGATGGTTTTCTGATTGGGATTGATGATATCAATTAATCTTTTGTGCACGCGAATTTCAAATTGTTCTCGCGTATTTTTGTAAATGAACGCAGAACGATTGACGGTATATTTTTTGATCTCGGTTGGCAGGGGTACGGGACCGACGATAGTGGCATCGTAGCGGGTAGCTGTATCCATAATCTGTTTCACCGAGGCATCCAGAATTTTGCTCTCGTAAGCACGAACCCGGATGCGCAAAATCACCTTGGTCTCTTCCCCCGCCGGCTTCTTTTTTTTTTTGAAAACAATTTTTGGCTTGGCGGATTTCGCCCCAACCTTCACCGGAGTCCCGACTTTGGTCGGGAGTTTCTTGGTTTTTGTTTCTTTCATTACCATGTATTACCCGAGAATTTTTGTGACTACTCCCGCACCTACCGTCTTACCACCTTCGCGAACAGCGAATCTTTGCTGTTCCTCGAGCGCCACCGGAGTAACCAATTTAACCGTTATTTTAACTGTGTCTCCCGGCATTACCATCTCTGTGCCCTCGGCAAGTGTTACGTCGCCGGTCACGTCTGTAGTTCGGATGTAGAACTGCGGCTTGTAACCTTTGAAGAATGGGGTGTGGCGTCCGCCTTCCTCTTTTTTCAAAATGTAAATCTCGGCCGTAAAGTTATCATGCGGAGTAGTTGTTCCTGGTTTACAAAGAACTTGTCCGCGAGTGATATCTTCTTTCTTTAGACCGCGAAGCAGGACTCCGGCATTGTCGCCGGCCATACCTTCCTGCAAGTTCTTGTTGAACATTTCGATTCCGGTAACAGTCGTCTTTTGAGTTGGTTTGATACCGACCACTTCCACGTCTTCACCGACTTTCACGATGCCTCTCTCGATTTTACCGGTTACAACTGTGCCGCGACCTTCAATCGAGAAAATATCTTCAACCGGCATAAGGAATGGCTTGGCAGTATCACGAACTGGGATAGGAATGTAAGTATCAAGCGCATTCACGAGCTCGAGAACTTTCTTAGCCCATTCGTCATCAACTGATTTGGATTCCAGGGCTTTCAGGGCAGAGCCACGGATAACCGGGCAGTCCTTATCAAAGCCTTGTTTAGCTAGCAATTCGCGAATTTCCTCTTCAACGAGGTCGATCATGTCTTTGTCATCAACCATGTCGCACTTGTTTAAGAAAACAATTATCTTCGGCACACCAACTTGCTTCGCAAGCAAAACGTGCTCCCTGGTCTGCGGCATGGCGCCGTCAGTCGCCGCCACCACCAGCACCGCGCCGTCCATCTGCGCCGCGCCGGTAATCATGTTCTTAATGTAATCCGCGTGCCCCGGAGCATCAATGTGAGCGTAGTGACGAGTGTCCGTAGCGTACTCGTTGTGAGAAATGTTAATAGTGATTCCTCGGGCCTTTTCTTCCGGAGCGTTGTCAATTTGGTCAACACCTCGAAGGCGAACTGTCTTGCCTGCCATGTTTAACACATGGAGGATTGCCGCGGTTAAAGTAGTTTTACCATGGTCCACGTGACCGATAGTGCCTACGTTAATGTGCGGCTTATCTCTTTTAAATTCTTCTGCCATATAATTTCTCCGCCAGCTGGCGGACTTTAATAATGAGGACCCAGCGTACGAGAACCAGTCACTAAGGCCTAATTACTAACTACGTTAAAAACATTAATAATATCTAGTGTTTTTATGATTTTTTACAAAAAAGCAATAGAAAAACTGCCAAAAGTGCAGTTATTATTATATTAGCAGATTACGAAACGTTGTCAAATAGGGCTTATCTATCTTTAGCTCCTTCGTTTCGAATGATTATGTCGGCCGCAGGACCACTTTTTTCATTTACTATAAATTCTTTTCCTGGCCGGTACACACCAATATAAAAATCAGCATAGGTGTCAATCTCTCCGGGAGCATTCGGGTTGGCTGTTAGTATAATATCTCGAATGTTTTCTCCTTTTCTTTGCTTTATACCTTCATGTATAGTTATCCATACTACTTGTATGCCAGGTCTTTTAGAAGCCCTAAAGACATGTATACTTTCAACATTTCTTAAAGTTAATTCAGATTGTATGGCAGATAAAAGAAAACTTTTACCTACTTCATGCCAGGAACCATTGATAATTACATAAACATCTCTTTTAAGAGATTCCATTAAATTCAAAATTCTTTCAACTGCAATTTTTACTCCTTCTTCAAAGGAATACTCGGGAATTTTAATATCTGGTGATTTTGGTTTTGGGTCTTCTCCCCCTGGTGTTTGTCCTATTGGCATAAATGTATTATAAATTATGCCAATCAATATCAGTGGGCTTTATCTTTGGTAATCCTGTGCCACCCTCGAGATTTTTCCCTCCTGTTGTTACGTAGTCCTCTATAATCCTACAGGCTTTACCGAAAAGAACCATATCTATGGACCCATCTTGTACCTGTATTCTCTGGGTAAGGGCTGTTGTATCTACTGTACCAGTACTTGCTAGCTCTTCAGTAATCAGTGCTTTATAGGTTTCTTTTAACTGACTTTGTGGTGTAAGATTTGGATTAGTCAATCTTTTTCTATATTCCACAGCTTTTGCAACTATAGCTTCCCTGCCTTCGATAAGAACAATTTTAGCCGGAACTTGTTTTATGTTTGTTGGTTCTCTTTCTTGTTTCATAAATTACTTATATTTCCTTATCTCCTCACAAAGTTTTTGGGCTTCGGCTTTTGGATCAGCGGAGAAAATTATGCCACGAGAGGAATTGATGATGAGCCCGAGGCCCGCTGAATTAAGCCCTGCTTTAACTATTGCTTCAACTGATCCGCCCTGAGCACCCACACCCGGCACAAGAAAAGTCATGCCACCAGTTATTTCACGGATCTTTTTCATTTCTTCTGGATACGTGGCACCTACGACAAGCATGCAGTTATTATTTTTATTCCAAATTTTCGAGACCCGCTCTGCAATGACTTCCCAGAGCGACACTTGTCGACCTGCGAGGTCGACAAGTTGATCCTGCAGTTCTCCAGCTCCTGGATTTGATGTTCTACATAAAATAATACTACCTTTATCTTTCCTGTCTAAAAATGGCTGGACCGCTTCCTGCCCCAGATACGGATTTACTGTAACGGCATCGAAGCCGAGCCAATCAAAAAGTGAAATAACGTAACCTTCATTAGTGTTGCCTATGTCCGCACGCTTAGCGTCGCAAATAGTAAAAATTTTCGGGTGATTCTTTTGCAAATACTCCATGGTCATTTTGAGTTCCCGGATGCCTTGGTCGCCGCGAGCTTCATAGAAAGCAATATTTAATTTAAAAGCGGCAGCATACTCATGCGTCTGCTCGATAATCCATTTATTGAATTCAAACTGCGGAGTATGATTCTGCTTGAATTTCTCCGAAATTTTCTCGAAATCTGAATCCAGCCCAACGCATAGTAGCGAATTTATTTCTTTGGCTCTTTTGTTGTATTTATCTATTATCATTATTTTTATACGTATATGTATACGTATTTATTTTTTCAACTCCAAAAACTTCTTCCCATGACCAAGCGTAGTATTTATCGGAACTCCCTTTTTACATAAAGGGCACTCCTCTGCAGTATAAGTTGTAACGGGTAATTCCGAAAGAGAATCGAATGGAATTCCTAAAACTTTTGCATTTATTTTTTCAGGATCTTTGTTCACCATAACACAAACTCCTATAACTTTTCCGCCGGCCTGTTCTACCGACCTAGCTACTTTTATAACTGATCCACCAGTTTGGGTAGAATCTTCTAACACTAATACTTTTTTACCTTTAACATATTCGTCGTATCCTCGTTTAAATATTTGGTCGTTTTCCGAAGTTTTTTCCGTAAATACGCTCAAAACTTCTTTGCCCGTAAATTTAGTTAAATGGTAGGCAGTCCATTGTGAAAAAGGGATACCTGCTACGGCGGGCGAGACCACAACTTCCACTCCTTTATCTTTATACTTTTCGGCAAAGAGTTTACAAATCCCTGACACCGATTCAGTATGCGGAAGTAATGCATCCTTATTAACATAAGTATCAAAATGAAGCCCAGAGGTTCCGACAAAGTGACTATCGGTTATTATCGCACCAACCTTCTTTAATATAGAAATAATATCCATTGTCTTTATCTTAACCTCTCTTTAATCTCTTTCGCAAGGTAGGGGTTCCACATCGCTCCAATCGCCGACATAACAATATCGGCTCCAGCATTTCGGTATTCGAAAAAGTCATCGGCGTTTGTCACTCCTCCGACCCCGATGATAGTGTATCTATAGCCGAACTCCTCCCGAAATTTTTTTAATTTCTTGGTCATCTCGAGCCCAGCCCATTTAATCGGTGAACCACAGGTCCCGCTAGTAACTCTTCCACCAGTTAAAGCGGGCTTGCCCTCATCGTCAATAATTTTAGCGGGCATTGTATTGATTGCCGAAATCGCTTGGACCATGGGCGCTACCGCTTCGACGAATTTCCTCAGGTGCTCGGTGTCTGGAAAATAAGAAATTTTTATAATTATAGGGGTGTCGCCTATTTCATTTCGAACTGCTTCGACGACTATCTTTGAGCGCTCAACATCTAAACACAATAAATTGTTTATACCTTCATTCGGGCAAGCCAGGTTAAGCTCAATAATTTTTACTTCGGTTTCTTTCATCAATTTCGCTATTAATATAAAATCTTTTAGATAAAGTTCGAAGCCACCAACCTTCGGGAGGGTGCCTTGAATTCCACCCACCACAATTTGTCCTTTTTTGGCATATGAGATAGAATCGCGTAAATCTGCTTGCCAAAAACTCGGGTCCATTGATGGTATGCCGAAAGAGTTTGTAGTCGAGAGCGGTTCGGTAAAAGATTTCGCTATTTTCACTCCCTTCGAAGCGAGCTCTAAAGTCATATCTCCTACTACTTCTAGTGGAGCAATGTTAGGCAAAGGGTGACAAGGATGCATGTGAGCTCTGGTGTCCTTGTATTCCACAATATCGAATCCCTTATCTAGAGCAGCTTTCACAAAATTACCATTTATCAATGGCCCGTTTGCAATCCCAAATGGTGAATTTACTTTAAAACCCAGAAAATCGTAGGTTTTTTTAGAGCTATTCTCTATAACAACCCCATCTGCAAAGGCGCCAAATGGCCCCTCCTTAAAGTTCTCCTCATAAGTTTTATTGGGGTCGTAGAATGGTTCGTGAAGCATTCTATTTATACTAACAGAAAACTAAGGAATATTCACTGGGGACTCTTTGAAGCTATGGCGAAACATAAAGTATACAAAAATTGCGCCCACTAAAATGAGAATGTTGACATGATTAAGAAGAATGGAGCCAAAATGATAAAACAAAATGGTCCATAAAGTGTTCCAAATAGTTATTGAGATTAAAGAATAGAGCGCGAATTTTAAAAATGAAAGATGGAGTATTCCCGCCGCGGTAGCGGCAAGTGCGCCGAAGTTAGGATGAACATAGGTGGTAAAAAGTATTTTAAGCCCCTTCTCGCCTATTTTCGTTTGCACTTTTTCCAAAGGCGCTCGCAAGCCAAATTTTAAGAGCACATGATACCAGCCAAATCTGCCTAAGACATAATTAAAAATTGCGGTAAGAAAAAATCCAAAGATGACTAGAAGAAGCATAAAAGGGACATCAAGCCCCGCCTCGCGCGCAATCACCACGCCCAGGGCCACCACAATTGAACCCGGGAAATACCAATTTATCAGTAACAGCCCTTCACCGATGGCGCCCAAGAGAACCACCCAGTAGCCGTATTTTTCATAGTAAACCGTGGTGAATTTTATTATTTCTTCGGGCTTAGGCAGGCCCAGGAGGTTGTAGGTAAATAAAAATATTAGATACGCGGCGACAATTACAAGTAAAACTCCAATGTAACGAAAAAATTTCTTCCACTGCTCTGTCATCAACAAAGTTTAGCATAAAACGAAACGCCGGAGAGCGCGAAGCCCCCCGGACGGTGTGTGATTACTGGCAAGCACGTCTATCGTACTCGTAGCTCGCGCGAGCGGCAGCGAGAATCAACCGGCGGTGATATCCCCGCTCAGATTGATTGCGTCCGCCAAGCCGACCGATCGCGCTTTCGAGGATATCATCGGAGATCTGGCCACTAAGCGCCCAGCCCCGATCATGGATAATCCACCCGCCCTTGCTTTTGACCCACGAAGCTCGTTTGACTCCGAGGGAATCAAAAACGTAATGCCCTTCCGAGGCCGCGTTAAGGGCAGAAGCTAGGGCGTGAGCCGCAGCATCTTCAGCCAGAGAACCAGCCATCTTGCGAAAATCAACTTCAGTCAAGGTACCTCTCCTCGCCCACTTTATATCACACTTTGTGAAAATTACAATAAGGATTACTCTGTAAGTCTAATTTCTTTTCTGTCTTTCCATTCGGGCCAATGAGAAATTATTTTTTCGGCTTGCGCTTTAGTGGATCTCAGAAAAAAACGAATGAGCTTTGTTGCTTCCTCAGGTAAAATCTCTACCGCAGATGGAAAATGCTCCCAAAGTTCTGAGGCCATGGTTTTGTTATGACTTACACCAGCATTATCCTCCCAAGTAAGCATGTGGGCTTCCCAGATTTGCCCGGCGAGACCGGTGAGGTAAATGTCAATAGACGGATGGCCTTCGGTAACCAAATCGACAAAGAATTTTTCCTCGGCTTCCGTTAGGTTCGGTACTTCGCCTGGTCTAAGTTCGGAAAGTTTCTGCGGTAAACCGGGGGCCCTCGTCGCCATGAAATCGATAAATTCCTGGCCGAGCCAGCGCAGATTAAAAAAAATCTCTCTCTTTGGAGCAAGGAGCTTATCCCCTGGACCTCCTGGAACGCCGGGATTCATATGTTATATTATAGCTCTCTTTTCTAAAAAATTCTCGGCATCAATTTCACCTTGCTTGATAGTTTTTTTGATTCTCTCTTTATTGGTATCCAAGCTATTTAGAAGCGGCATCCGGCTCGGTTCCAAAATTTCCCTCAGACCGTAAATTTGGTTGAAATATTTATTGGAAATAACCCCGATAACTTCATCGTAAGCTTTTAATTCCTCTTGCAGAATATTTCTAAATTTTCTGACTGGAGTCATGCGACCGTCTACATATCGCCGACCGCCTATAAAAACTTTCTTAGGGTAAAGAAGAGGCAAGGCACATGCGGCACGCATGAGATCGAAAATATTATTTTGTTTCAAGTCCATCAGTATCGGCTCCTTGGTTTCCCAGTCAGTGATAAAAGTATACAAATTGGCTTTCGAGTTCTCCATCGCTCTAATATTCAAGCGTGTTTTTAAAATATTAATCAAGTAATCTAAATCGAGGATTGGTTTTTTACGAAGTGGATTCAGGAAATTTATTAGTTTTCTGCCGGAGCTGTATTCTACCCACACTTCTTCAAGTTCCTCCATCTGGTTCGTGACAAAGGGCACTTGCTCAAATATTCCCACGGAAGTGGAAAAAATAGTGTCAAAATATTCTTTCCCCAATTCTCTTTCAAAAACTTTAAGCACTCCCACAAAATAAGCCCCGCGCATCGTCCCGCCCTGGATAATTAATGCTCTTTTAGGCATGACGATCAAAGACCCTTTTTAAATTTCCTTGCGCCACATCAGCCATGAATGCTTTGGCTTTAGCCTCAAACGCTAACTTGAGAGCTACGTCTATAAGCACCTGAAGGTGAATATCCTTTTTTCTCTTTTGATATTCTTCTATTAAAGTAAGTCCTTTTTTTGCCTGCTCCTTGCACCATTGTAAAACACCTGGGTGATTTTTATATTTCCGCGACTTTAAAGTATCTATTGTGATATCTAATCTCTCACAATCCTCTGCTGAAATGTTTACCAATCCAGCTTTCAAATCCTCTTTGAGGTCTCGAAGATTATAGTAAATTCGATCGGCTTCACCAAGTGGTTGAATGGCACTAAAATGCTCTGGGGACTCTCCGCACGCTTTCAATGCCCCTCCAATAACTCCTCTAATATCTAATTTATAGAAGTGATCATAGAGTTCTTGCCCGCTAAAAATTTGGTGAGTACCTTTGCGTTTTGCGTCAAAAAGTAAGGATTCTAAAATATCTACAGTCTCTTCGCTGATATCGAAGCCTGCTTCCTTTGCTAATTTAAAACAAAGTTTAAATAATTCGTCTACTTTATCCTTTGGTAACCCTCGTGCTGTTAGATTATCAATTTTTTGTTGTACGTAATCCGCGGAACTTGCATAACCATCCGGTAAAGGAACATCCCCATCCGCCACATCATCAACGAAACGCATAGCGATGTAATAATTTTCCATAAGATGACTTCGTTCAAAAGAACCGGAAAGCCTTCGAAGAATTCTAATGCCGAGAATAAACCATTTGTATTCTGGTTTTCCTCGTTCTAGCATTTGGTTGAAGACGTCTTCGCGAACAGAAGCAAATTCAGCAACTTCTGAATTTAATTGAGAAATACGTTCTTTCTTGGCATGTTCAGCTGCGAGCGTTTCTAGGCTCTTAATTTTCATAACCATATTCTACTAGTAAGTACCAGTAAAAACCACCCTTTCGGGTGGCTTTTTTATTTTCTCGCTGCAATGATGGTTTCCGCCACCCCAGAACCAAAGCCTTCGGCTTGGTACAGGGCAGGCGTTATTCGGCATTACTTACGAGCGGCTATTATTGTTTCAGCGACATTATTGGGAACCGTATCATACCTCAAGAATTCCATAGTGAAGGAGGCGCGGCCTTCGGTCATGGAGCGCAGGCCGGTCATATAGCCGAACATTTCAGAAAGCGGCACGATAGCGCGCATAACTTTATTCATGCCGCGATCTTCCATGCCCTCTATTAGTCCGCGCTTACTCGAGAGGTTGCCAGTAACATCACCCATAAACTTTTCCGGAGTTACTACTTCCACTTTCATCATTGGCTCCAGGATCACCGGGCGCGCTGAACGGCACGCGTCTTGCACGGCCATGGAGGCGGCAATTTTGAAAGCCATTTCGTTCGAGTCCACTTCGTGATAACTGCCGTCCCAGAGGTCCACCGAAACATTGACCATCTTAAAGCCCGCCACGATCCCACGATCCAGCCCTTCCTTGAATCCTTTTTCACAGGCCGGAATATATTCCTGCGGAATCACGCCGCCTCTGATTGAGTTTACAAATTCAAATCCCGGACTGCGCTTGGTATTTTTCGGCAGGTCTTCCAACTCTTCTTTGGTGAGCGCCTCCATCGGCTTGACACGGATCTTCACATGGCCATAGTTACCGCGACCGCCGGACTGCTTGATGTATTTGCCTTCAGCTTCAGAACTAGCAGAGATAGTTTCGCGGTAGGCCACTTGCGGTTTGCCCACATTCGCCTCCACGGTAAATTCCCGCTTCATACGATCCACAATAATTTCAAGATGAAGTTCACCCATGCCGGCAATAATGGTCTCCCCTGTCTCCTGATCGGTAGAGACCTTGAAAGTTGGGTCCTCCTGCGCGAGACGGTTTAAGGCCATACCCATTTTTTCCTGGTCGGCCTTGGTCTTCGGTTCAATACGCAGCGAGATAACCGGTTCCGGGAAAACGATACGATCAAGTGCTACCGGGTGGTTCTCGTCGCAGATAGTATCGGAGGTGATAGTGTCCTTGAGTCCCACCGCCGCGGCGATTTCTCCGGCGAAGACTTCTTTCACTTCTTCACGGTCGTTGGCATGCATTCGAAGTATGCGTCCGATGCGCTCTTTGTTTCTTGTGCGCGGGTTATATACATAACTTCCTGCGGCCAGTGTTCCGGAGTAGACCCGGAAGAAAATTAGCTGGCCCACGAAGGGATCCGTCGCCACCTTGAAAGCCAGTGCGGCAAAGGGTTCGGCGTCCGAGGCGTGCCTTTCTACTTCCTCGTCGGTGTCCGGATTGATGCCTTTGATGGCCGGAATATCGGTCGGCGCTGGCAGATAATCCACCACGGCATCAAGCACGAGCTGGACGCCTTTATTCTTGAGTGCGCTTCCCGCAAAAACCGGGAAAATTTTATTAGCAATTACGGCTTTGCGGAGAGTTGCTTTCAGGGTATCGAATTTGGGCACGAGGCCGTCTAAATATTCAGTCATCAAGGTGTCATCTGTTTCTACAATTTTTTCAATTAATTCATTGTGATATTTAAGCGCGTCGGCTTCCAGCTCCTTTGGAATTTCTTTTTCAATAACCTTATTGCCCATTTCACCTTCAAAATAGTAGGCCTTCATACGCAGAACATCTACCACGCCTTCATGTTTCTCTTCCAGGCCGATGGGTATTTGCATGCGTACCGCATTTTTATTCAAACGGTCTAAAATTGTGGCAAAAGAACGTTCAAAAGATGCACCGGTGCGGTCAAGCTTGTTGATGAAACATACCCGTGGAACTTTCGCTTCGTCTGCATAGCGCCAGTTTGTTTCGGATTGTGGCTCCACGCCAGCCACGCCGTCGAAAACAACCACTGCGCCGTCTAGCACTCGGAGTGATCTTTTAACTTCCACGGTAAAGTCAATGTGACCCGGAGTGTCAATAATATTGAAACGATGTTTTTTAGTTTTATCGCCTGCGGCATACGTTGGCGTCCAGAAACATGTTACCGCCGCGGAAGTAATAGTAATTCCACGCTCGCGCTCCTGTTCCATCCAATCGGTCACCGTATCGCCCTCATGCACCTCCCCTATTTTGTGCGAAACGCCGGTATAAAAAAGCACACGCTCGGTCGTAGTCGTTTTGCCCGCGTCAATGTGGGCGATAATTCCAAAATTTCTAACTTTTTCTAAGGGGTAATCTCTTGACATGGTAATAAAAAAGCGCCTGATGCGCTTGAAACACTATATAATATAACCCATCTTTTTGCAAACCAAAAGCCACATTTTGGTGGCCTTCGAAATCAAATTATTATTCTGTTTTTAGTTCTTCGGGCGGTTTAAAATAATCGCTTATTTCTTGATTCAATTTTCTTTCTGCAGATGACATCATTTGCCAGACAGCAAGAGGAATATTTCCACTATATTTAAGCATTAACTCCATAAGCAATTTAGCAGCATCTGCTGTTCCTTCTAAACTAAACGGTTTCCCCTTCGCATCTTTTCTGTTAACTGGTAATTGACCACTTCCAGGTGTAGTTTCCATATATTTAAACTGAATTATCTATTAATATCTAAAGTGTACCCCCTGACACGTGCTGTCAAGGAAGAAAAGCAACTTATCCCAGCCCAAATTTTGCAAGATAAAAAATGAAAATCTGCTTCGCGCATAAGGTATGGCCTATTCGGCCCCGCAGATTTTATTTTCAAACGTAGGGTAAGTGGTTATTTAAAATATAGGGAGCAAACGACGGCAAAATTTGAGCGGGATGATGAAAACATAGTCGCTACGCTCCTTGTTTTCTATCACCATGCGAAATGCGCAAAGGCCTTGTTGGCTTCGGCCATTTTGTGAGTGTCTTCTTTCTTCTTTACGGCCACGCCTTCGTTTTTTGAGGCAGCGATGAGTTCATCGGCGAGTTTCAAATGCATGGGTTTGCCTTTACCGCCGCGGGCGGCATCGCGAATCCAGCGCACCGCGAGCGCGAAGCGCCGCTCCGGCCGGACTTCGCGAGGCACCTGATAGTTGGCACCACCAATCCGCTTGGAGCGGACTTCCGTCATCGGACCGGCGTTCCGAATAGCCGCATCGAAAATTTCCAAGGGGTTAGGATTACCAGTTTTTTCCTTGATTGTATCAAAGGCGCTGTAAACCACCTTGCGGGCAGTTTCTTTTTTCCCGGACCATATAATGCAATTGATAAACTTCTCCAATTTTTGAGAATTGTAGATAAAATCCGGACTAACTTCTTTTCTTGCTTTTATTTTGCGTCTCATTTTTTGTTATGTGTTACGTGTTATGTGAATTATTTGGCTTTAGCTTCCTTTGGTCTCTTGTTTCCGTATAAAGATCGGCCCTGGCGTCTCTTCTCTACCCCTTGAGTATCAAGCACTCCGCGCACGATATGATATCGGACTCCGATTAAGTCCTTCACGCGACCGCCGCGAAGCAGGACCACCGAGTGCTCTTGCAGATTGTGGCCCTCGCCAGGAATATAAGCGGTAACTTCCATACCGTTGGTAAGGCGCACGCGAGCGATTTTACGAAGAGCGGAGTTCGGCTTCTTCGGGGTAGTAGTGGAAACCTTGGTGCAGACACCGCGCTTGAAGGGCGAGAAGAAAGAGACCGGCCGGTTTTTGAGCACGTTGAATCCGCGCGTCAAAGCCACCGTTTTATCTTTCGGCTGGGGCTTGGTTCTATTTTTTCTGATTAGTTGATTGATTGTCGGCATGATTAATTTTTAAGGAATGAAATGACTAAAAAAATATCACCATGTGAAATAACAATCCTAAGGATTGTTCCTTGCTTTGCAAGGATTTCACGGGGTAAAGAAAACCATAGTCACTAGTTCCTTGGTTTTCTAATATACTATTTTGTTACCTAAATTGCAAGACCGGTAATTAGCTTGAAAAGATAAGCCATTGTTGGAAAAAGGTAGTTGGAAAAATAGACGATGAAAAGAATGAGTAGGATAAAAGAAAACTGTTCCAGAACTATCACGACTTCATAGAAGGATCTTGGCAGAAAAGAAAAGAGGATTTTGGAACCGTCCAGGGGTGGAATGGGTATAAGGTTGAAGATCGCCAATACTAAATTTGTTATAACAATCATGAAGGTTATTGAATAAAATGCATCAGGCAAAGAGAAACTTGAGGAGAAGCGAATTACCAGACCAAAAAAGATTGCAATGAAAAAATTAGCGAGCACGCCGGCCGCGGCAACGGCTATGGTTCCCCACTTGCGATTGCTTAGATTATCCGGATTGTAGGGCACCGGCTTCGCCCAGCCGAAGAGGAAGGGAGAGTGGGTAAGAACCAAAAGTGCCGGTAACAAAATAGAGCCGAACATGTCTAAATGTTTGAGCGGGTTTAAAGTAAGTCGTCCGGCGAAACGAGCGGTTTTATCACCAAAACGCTCGGCCATGAAGCCGTGCGAGACCTCGTGAATAACTACGGACATTATCAATATAGTTATATAAAAAATTACATCAATTCCTTGCATATTCAATATTTTAATGATAGCATAGAAAAACTATGGCGAAAATATGCGACATAACAAAGATGGGTTCACTTGTCGGAGGCGGATACTCCAACCGCACTCGTGCGACCCAGTTCAACCCCACCGGAGCAAAACGCAAATACCCGAATCTTCAAAAGAAGAAGGTTTTTATCCCGGAATTAAATAAGTCAATAAACATAGAGGTTTCCGCCCGCGGCCTGCGCACTATGAAAAAGCGCGGCGCCTACATCACCCTGCTCAAAGCAGGACTCATTGAGGCAAAATAAATAAAAAAAAATCCTCGCGGAAGGGTCCAGCTTGCTGGAGGAAGCGGGATTTTTTTATTTCTTTATGGGACTACGCCGGGATAAAAGTTAGGGCTGTCCCCTTTTTGCCAGAGCGACCGGTGCGGCCGATGCGGTGCACATAGGTATCGTAGGTTTGCGGCACATCGTAGTTGATGACGTGGGTTACGTCCGGAATATCGAGCCCGCGAGCGGCGACGTCGGTAGCAATTAAGATATTTATTTTGTCGTGTTTGAATGAATCAAGTATACGAATTCTTTCTCTACTTCTTTTATCTCCATGGATCCCGCTAACCTTAAACCCTGCTTGCGCAAGCTCTTTAGTTAAGGAATCCACGCTGTGCTTCATCTCGCGGAAAATTAATACTTTATCGGATCCATCTTTTAATAGAACTTCATTAAGTTTCACCAGTTTTTCTTCTTTGCTTCGCACGCGAATTATATCTTGATCAATATTGTTTAGTGTCTCACCGGAAATTACAGAAATGAAAATCGGGTCTTTTAAATATTGAGTAGTTAGCTTTTTGATGTCGGGCGAGAGCGTTGCGGAAAAACAAAGTGTCTGTCTTTCCTTTGGAGTTTTGCCTATGATATATATCATGTCATCCCGGAAACCCATATCGAGCATGCGATCGGCTTCATCCAGCACAACAGAGTAGCAAGTCGAAAGGTCTAAAATTTTTTTATCCATCAGATCGCGCAAGCGCCCCGGCGTGCCGATAATGAACGAGACACCTAAATTAATTTCCCTAATTTGTTTATTAATCGGAAGTCCGCCCACGCAGGCGACCGAAAACATGCCGAAGCCGAAAGCAAGTTTTTTAAAATCGGACTCTATCTGTAGTGCGAGCTCGCGGGTCGGCGCCATGATTAAAACTTTTTCTCTTTTATTCTGCCCCTTGGTCTTGGCAATTTTTTCTATGAGTGGTAAAAGAAATGCCGCCGTCTTGCCTGTCCCGGTGTTGGCCATGCCGAAAACATCTTTGCCCTTTAGTACCGTTGGAATAGCTTGATCTTGAATCGGCCGCGGGTGTAAATACCCCGCGCTGGTTATATTTTTATACAGTTGTGGGTTAAAAGGAAAATCAGCAAAAGTGTGTCTGGAAACATACGGTGCCTCTATAATATGTGTTCCCTTTTTAATAAAACGTGAAAAATCTATCCGCTCGCCTCTGCGTATCGGTTTTCGGAAGTTCCTATTTCTTTTTCCTACGAATCCTGGTGCAAAACGAGAATGAGAAGAATGAGAACTTTTATTAGATTTTCTGTAAACGTAAGTGATGCTTTGAATATAGCATTTAATGCATCATTTGTCAATGATTCTTATTGGAAGAGAAAAGCTATAATGAAAATATGAGGATTTATCTCGACGCGCTTAAAAAAATAATGACGGAAGGAAACGACCGAGAGGGCCGATATGGCCCGACCCGAGCTATGTTTGCGGTTCCGTTGCGTTTTAAAATGAAAGATGGCTTCCCGGCGATGACGACCAAAAAACTTGCCTTCAGAAGCGTTGCTGCAGAATTGCTATGGTTTATTTCTGGCAGCGGAGACAATCGAGAACTAAATAGATTGGGTTGTCATATTTGGGATGCAAACAGTAGCGCCGATTACTGGAAGCCGAAAACAAAATTCGAGGGGGATCTAGGAAGAATTTACGGGGTTCAGTGGCGCCATTGGCGGAAGCCGGATGGGAGCGAAACAGATCAGTTAAAAGAAATTATTGAACGGATAAAGTCCAATCCTTATGACCGGCGTCTGATAGTAAGCGCCTGGAACCCGGGAGAATTGAACCAGATGGCTCTACCTCCTTGTCACATGATTTTCCAGTTTTTTGTCTCAGGCGGAAAACTTTCTATGCATATGTATCAAAGAAGCGCCGATATGTTCCTAGGGGTACCCTTCAATATCGCCTCTTACGCATTGCTACTACATATCGTCGCGAGATTGACCAATTTGGAGCCCGATGAACTTGTGATGACTCTGGGGGATGCCCATGTGGTGCACAACCATTTTGATGCGGTTAAAGAACAGCTGACCAGAGAGCCGTTGCCCCTCTGCAAGCTCTGGTTGAGCCCGGACATAAAAAGTTTGGAAGACCTGAATACGGCCCAATTTAATGAACCCGACGATATATTTAAAATTATTAAATTGGTGGATTATCAATCTCACCCGGCGATTAAAGCGCCCATGGGGATATGATTTCTCTTATCGCCGCCATCGGAAAAAACAACGAGATCGGAAAGAAAAATTCCCTCCTTTGGAATTTGCCTGCAGATATGAAGCATTTTCGCGATACTACCCGCGGCCATACAGTAATTATGGGAGACAAAACTTTTGAATCCATCGGCAAACCCTTGCCGAATCGTAGGAACATTGTGGCAACTTTAGATAAAAACTACAAGGTACTCGGGGTAGAAATTTCCAACAATTTACAGAAAACGGTAGCAAAATTTAAAAAAAGTTCGGAAGAAGTTTTTGTAATCGGCGGCGCTCAAATTTATGCTCTAACTATTGCCGGCGCGGATCGACTCTACATTACGCACGTAGAGGCAAGTTTCCCGGAAGCGGATGCTTTTTTCCCTGAAATAAGTTCAGATATTTGGGAAGAGATTGAGCATAAAAAACATATAAAAGATTCTGAGAACCCATACAATTACACATTTTCGGTTTATGAAAAATTGACAAAATAGCTGATTGTGCGAAACTGGCGATATGATTCTATCGGATAAAAAAATTCTGGAGGAAATGAAGAAAGGCAATATTGTGATCAGGCCCTTCAACCTTCAAAATATGGGTGGCAATTCTTACGATGTGCATTTGAGTAAATATTTTGCTCAATACGTTGATAAAACTTTGGACGCAAAAAAACACAATAAGGTAAAACATTTTGAAATCCAAGAAAAGGGTTTCGTGCTCAAGCCAGGTCAGCTCTATCTAGGCACCACGACGGAATACACAGAGACACATAAATTTGTTCCTTTCCTGGAAGGCAAGTCCTCTACCGGCCGGCTCGGAATCGATATCCATGCAACGGCGGGTAAGGGTGATGTCGGATTTTGCGGATACTGGACGATGGAAATATCTACCTCCAAGCCGGTTCGTGTTTATCCCGAAATGCCAATCGCTCAGCTTATATATTATGTCGTAGAAGGAAAAGTGGAACGCCCGTATAACAAAAAAGCAAGTGCTAAATACGGCAATAAAGAAAAATGGCCAAAGGAATCAATGATGTGGAAGAATTTTAAGTAGCTGCTAATCTTTCTTCCCGAGAGCTTTGAGAATTTTTAAATACATCGCCTCGACTATCTTCCGCTGTCTGGCTCCAGTGGTCACATAGTGATCTAGTCCAGGCGCTGCATTTATTTCAATAATATAATACTTGCATCTCTTCGGGTCCTTCGTTATATCCCCTTCCATCACCATAATATCTACTCCGGAAATGCGAAGTCCCATTTCGCGAGTAAGATCGATGGCGATTTTCTTGAACCCAGGATGGATTGTTCTCGTAACATCAACACTATCCCCTCCGGTGGAAAGGTTGGCATTATCCAGTAGATAAATTTTTTCTCCCTTGGCCAAAATGCTGCCGAGAATATAGCCCTCTCGGCGCAATTTCAATTTTATTCTTGAATCTATAAAATTTATTTTTGTGTCGCGTCCTTTCTTTATAAAATCTCCCTGTTTTTGCCTAAGCAGAGCGAGAATAGAGCGTCGCCCGTCACCGGTGACAGAGAGAGCGATGCGTTCATAGGCAGAAATGATTTCTCCATCCAGCACCACAATTCGATAGTCGCGCCCGGGTAAATATTTTTCAATGAGAGCTACTTTATCCACTTTGAATATCTCAAGGAATGCTCGCCGCAACTCCCTAGCATCATAAACGAGGGAGACCTCGGCTCCCTGGCTTTGACTGTTCGGTTTGGCAATCACGGGGTAATTCAATCTTTTTGCGTATTGCAGTCCAGCGGGAATTTTGCGGTTGCTTTTTATGGTGTTCGCCCAGCTATCCTTAAAAAAGGTCCGCCCGGGAGCGACGGGGTAACCCTTTTTCTTCATAAAAAATTTTGCATAGTCCTTGTCTTTAGCAATATCGGAAGAAGCAATGTGATTGAGATCTAGCGAATACATTCGGAGCGATCGGACCACGCCATTTTTGTAAATTACCTGCGCAGCAATACCCCACTCGGGCTCGATTACTACCTTAGCGCCCACTTTGGGAGCAAGTTTTTTAATTAAGTTTGTCAAATAAGGGTGCATATACATCATTCTTGGGATTTATTGTTAATTCTCCTCGCTTCGTACCTCTGACAAAGTCAGCCGGGGCGTCTGTAATCACCGCAAGGGGCTGTCGTTCTCTCCCCTCACCCATACAAATAGCCGCTGCGGTCGCGAAACTATCCGCCACGTTAACTTTTGAATAAACGAATTTGCGACCGAAAATATCGGGTTGCCCGATATAACTCTTTACTCCTTGGAAGCCCGCATAGCCGAGGGCCATGCCAATAACGCCGTTTCGGAGCGGGAGTAAGCCCGAGTCCGAAATAATAACTCCGAGATTTTTTATTTTTAATTTACGACAGAGAGTTTTATGCAGTTTTTGAGCTGTGCGAAAGCTGTCCTTGGGTAAAAGGATTAATTTTTTATCAGCATTGGACTCATCAATGCCCGCGTCCGCCATAATGGTGTTATCTTTGATGGTAAGCCAAACATGTTTGCTCTTCCATGTAAAATCGCTTTCCTGTTTAATTAAATCTTCTTTTTTTCTTACGTCCAAAGAAGTTCGCCCCTCCGATAGAGCGACAATTTTGGAAGCTACAACCAAAATAGAACTTTCTGGGATCTTTTTTATATATTTAAAAATAAAAGAATTTAAATCTTCATTTTCTCGAAATATCCTGGTTTTTATCGCTCTAATTTCCATATTTATATTTTAACAAGAGAGTGCCGGATTTGTTGAGTTTTTTCACCAATACCAGAGAAAATTTATATTTTTTGAACTTGCCTCCTTGAAACATCGGAACACCGGCGGTAAAAACATATGGCTCGACAGTTACGTAAAACTCATCGAGCATGTTATGGCGCAGACAATAGTCATAAATTTGCGACCCGCCCAATATGGCTACGGTCTTATAATGTTTCTTGCGCAGGAAATTTTTCAAATTTGATGTCCTGGGGTTGAAAAAAACTGTTCGCGCTTCTGTTTTCGGCCGGTGGACTTTGGAAGTAATAACAATGGCATTCCGACGCCTTAAGCGACTTTCCGCTACTTTAAAGGTAGCATGGCCGACGATTACCGCATCGATTTTTTTAAGTGATTGTTGGAAAAAATTCCAGTCCTCTTTACTTGTCCAATCTGTACCCGAGTGATTATTTTGTGCTATTCGCCCGTCAATGCTAGTGGCAACATAAGCGACATAAAGAATTTTTTTATATGGATTTCTAACGGGATTCATTGCGAAGCACGCCAAAAAGATATTTTGACTCTATCATAAAACCAAGATTTAAGATACGCTTTTTTGCCAAAAGGGCCAGAAGATTGTTAACTAGAACGAAAGATACACAGATTCCTAGAGCGAACAAGCTACGCTCTAAAGCCACCACGGGTATAAGCGATATCCAGATCGGCGCCGGTAAAGCGAAAACCCACATCCATAAAGCTCCTCCGACCGCATGTGCGGTAAAAGTGGCACCAAGCGCTCGCGCCAAGAGGAACCTGTCGCGCAGATAGTAAGCAATTATCGGAATAATCCAGAAAAGAGTAAAATACCAAACCTCCCGACCAATCGGATGCGCCACAAAAGCTATAATGGCGATTATTGGAATAACTAGATTAAATTTTCCTTTGCGGGTAAAATATAAAACCGCAAAAAGCATCGGCAAAAATCGGATAATCGTTCCAGCATCCTCTACTACCGCCCCGTGCACCACAAAATTCACAAACTGCATCAAAAATACCGCCACTACGCCAGGTAGTGTGCCAATAAAAGCGCCGGCCACCGGTGCGAAAGCGTCGTAAACCATAAACTTCGCTTTTGACCCCTCTAGTTGAGTAATCGGAATCTGCAACGCGATAAAACCCAAAACTGTAAAAATAATTATAAAAAGAACTTTTTTCTTGGTAAAATATTGTTTAATGTTTGACATATGAATATCTTAACACAAATTTCGCTCCTATCCTTTGACATCTATCCCCATCGACCGGGCGGAGCCGGCAATAATAGCAATTGCCCCGTCGTCGTTTTTAGAATTTAAATCCTGCATTTTCTTTTTGGCAATCTCCAGTGCCTGGGCCTTGGTGATCTTGCCGGCTTTGGCGGAATTCGGAGTGCCGGAACCCTTCTCTACCCCGGCCGCTTTCAAAATAAGACCGGTAACCGGCGGTGTCTTAATGACAAAATCATAACTACGGTCCTCGTAGACGGTAATAGATACCCCTACTCTATCTCCGGCCATTTTCTCTGTTGCCTTATTGAATTTGGTTACGAAGTCGCCGATATTTATTCCGGCTTGGCCAAGCGCTGGACCAAGAGGCGGCGCCGGGGTTGCCTTAGCTGCCTGAATTTGTAATTTTATTTTTTTGGTAATTTTTTTTGCCATGTGAATCTATAGATTATATTAAATTTTCTTAACTTGCAAGAAATCCAACTCCACCGGGGTTTCTCGGCCGAACATAGAAACCAAAACTTTTACTTTTCCCCGTTCTTGATCAACAGAATTTACCTTGCCTTCCAGCTCCTTAAACGGACCATCGGTAATGAGCACGCTCTCTCCTGTGCTCAAATCAATATTGTGCTTGGTAGTACTTGTATCCATTTTCTTGAAAAGATATTCGACTTCTTCTTTTTTAAGTGGAACTGGATTCACGCCCGCACCTACGAAACCGGTCACTCGGGGAGTATTGCGCACCACATACCAGGAATCATCCGTGACAATCATATCTACCAAAACGTAGCCGGGGTAAATTTTCTCTTCCACCTCCACGCGCTTGCCCCCTTTTATTTTTATTTTCTTCTCGACTGGAATGATGACATTGAAAATTTTGTCATTCATGCCTAATGAGTCGATACGCTGTTTGAGATTTCGCAGTACCACATTTTCATACCCGGCGTAGGTGTGAATGGCATACCAACTTCTAGTTCCTTGTGTTTCCTGTTTAGACATCTTTCTGGCTTTATGAACTTTATAACTTTTAACTACCCAGTATTTTCCCTAACCCGGTTGAAAATATAAAATCAAAAATACCCAAAAAGTAAGCAATAAGTGCGGAGAGCGCAACAACGATCAAGGTATAGTAAACCGTCTGACTTCGAGAAGGCCAAATTACGTGTTTGAGCTCGGTCTTTGTATCTTTTAAATATTGGGTAATTTTTGACATAGATATATTCCTTGTTTATAAAAAAGCCCCTCACAGGGCTCTTTTAATGATACTCCTTTTGAGCGGAATAGTCAATCGGAAATTTATCTTATTTCGTAGGTTATAGTTACGTCGGAAGTTATAGTATTTTCTCCCGCAGGGATTTCGGATGGCACCGACGCGGAACTTACACTGTCCGCCTCCATCATAGCTTTGCCGTAAAATATTGGTCCCGGATAACCGGACTCACTAAAGTTAGCGACTCGGCCTAATCTCACTCCTAAATCTTTAGCCAGCACTTCTGCTTTGGCCTTCGCGTCAGCAATGGCCTCTTTTCTTGCCTTGGCCTGGAGAGCATCCGGGTCATCAATCGTGAAATTCGGCCCGGACATGTTCGTCACCCCGATCTTGTTTAGGCCGTCAACTATTTTTGATACATCGTCAACCTTTCGAATTTTTACACTGATATTTTGGGACACGGTGTAGCCGATAATCTTTGACTCGCTACGACAGGGCGGCATTATGCTATTCGGACTATAATACAGGGGGCAGGGCTCTGGATTTGAATACTTGGGGTAGGAATTATATCCTTCGGTTTTAATATCGCGTTCGGTTATCCCGGATGATTTTAGAAAATCAAGAATGCTTTTTGTCTTAGTATTCACTTCATCACTTGAAGCGCTCTGCGTTGCCTTGCTTGACTCTATCGTAAAGTAAACACTCGCAATATCCGGAACGGCTTCCACTTCCCCGTGGCCGGAGAGCGTGATGGTATTGGCCTCGCTTGAACCCATCATGCCATAGGCGCGGAATTCAGCCAATAATTTAACGGCAAAAAACAAAGAAAGGATAACGATAAAGACGAGAGACGCTCGATATAAATTTTTTATGTATTCGGCTTGCATCCGACAATTATACACCCTCGGTCGCCTTAAATCAAATTGACTTCTGGGGTAAGTTTAAGGCCAAATTTTTTAAATACTGAATCAATGATTTCTTCAGCGAGTTCCTTTACCGCCTGGCCGCTAGCGCCGCCGTAATTCACCAGAACTAGCGCCTGTCGTTTGTGCACGCCAGTATTCCCCACCCGATAACCCTTCCAGCTTGTTCCGTTTTCGGGACCGCATTGTTCAATGAGCCAGGCCGCCGGAATTTTATGCACTCCCCCCTCCCGAAAGTAGGGCATATCCGGATAGAGTGTGAGAAACTCCCCTAGTTTTTTTTCTTCGACAAAAACATTTTTGAAAAAACTCCCGGCGTTGCCGATAATCGTCGGGTCGGGTAATTTGCTTTTTCTTATGGAAGTTACCGCCTCGCTTATGTCCTTCGCGGCCTTAGGTTCAAGTTTGTTCTTCTCAAAGTATTCCCGTAAAACTTTATAGCTTAGATTTTTACGCTCCAATTTGCTCAGCCGGAGAGTGATAGCGAGAATAAAATATTTATCCTTCAGCTCCTGCTTAAAAATACTGTCACGATAGCCGAGCTGGCACTCTGCCATTGAAAAAGTTCGCAGGTGGCCGCTTTTAACTTCGATCGTTTCGACGCTCTCTAAAACATTCTTGAGTTCCGCTCCATAAGCGCCAATATTTTGCATTGGCGCGGCCCCGACCGTGCCGGGGATGAAAGACAAATTCTCTATGCCCCACAGAGAACGTTCGACGGCAAAATTCACCAGGTCGTGCCACACCTCTCCGCTCATCGCTCGAATTTGCATACTCTCCTCGTCCTCGTCTAGAACTGTGATTTCTTTTAATCTATTGACAATCACTATGCCCGGAAAATCGCCGAGGAGCAAAATATTGCTGCCTCCGCCTAAAAACAATTTTTTATTATTTTTAAACTCTTTGGAATCGAAAAGTTCCCCGAGGTCTGCCTCGTTTGTAATTTCGGCAAAAAATTTAGCTCGCGCCGATATACCGAAGGTGTTTAATTTAGTTAGATCGTAGTCTTTTTTGATTGTCATGCTATTCTCGAAGTATAGTTATTGATCCATCAGCATGCAATCTAATAACTTTGGACGCTCTTGCGGTAATAGTTCCGCCGTCTATGTACAAATCAACTTGGTTGCCGAAATATTTTCTCGCCTCATCGATATTTTGAGCAGGCGGCAAATCCTCTGGATTAGCGGAGGGCGCTACTAGTGGCCCGGTTTTGCGGATGAGCTCTCTCAGATTTTCATTTTGCGGCAAACGAAAAGAAATATCCTCCAAGATAACACTGGTGGGCTCATTAAATTGCGGAATTTTAAATTTCTTTGGGTCAATGCGGAATTTTTTTATATCTTCCCAGTCCGCAATCAAGTTTATAAGCTTTTTCTCCGGAGATCTTTTCTTAATTTTATAAATTTTTTCTACGGTACTGGCATTCTGCGCTCTGCCAACAATCCCATAAAGAGTGTCAGTGGGCATAACTACTACCCCATCACCTTTGAGGACTTTAAGAAGATTCGGGTCGCTCCACATAAATATCGATTTATAAAATTTCTCTCTCTAACCTTTTTTCTATTTCCCCCTCGCTGACCGGTCGAAGCATTTTTTTCAGTTCCGGATCCTGCGAGATATCTATCCCCTGCTTCTCTAAGAGTAGAGCGATCATTTTCATAATTTTAGTAATTTCCCGCTCCGCAATGAGATTGAGTTGCAGATGGGTCTCTTCGCGCAGATCGTCTACCTTGGCGGTGCGGTTTTGGGAAATGAGCACAAACACGGAGAGAATGATTGCTTCCAAAGAAACTATCATGGTTAAAAGATTGAAAGGATATGGATCAAAGGGAGCTATGCCCTTTACTTGACTGGTATTGATAAGTATCCAGACGGCAAAGAGCAGTACGTTCAGCACTAAAAAAGTCATCGTTCCGAAACTAGAAGTCATGTTGTCGGCAATTTTCTCAACCGTCGTCCTTTTGGCGTTCGCCTTCGCTTTCATACTGCGAAATATCCGCTTCTGCGGCTCTTCGCTTTCACCAAACAACGCTCGTAGAAATGAAAGATGATGACTGGCCATGTTTTTGTAATTCACCTATATTATAACATAGGGTAAAATGGGGTGCCTATCCGGGGTTGAACCGGAACTAAAAGCTCCACAAGCTTCTGTGCTGCCGCTACACCATAGGCACCGTATATCAAAGTTATAGCACGCTGAAAATAAAAATAAAAGTAGAGACGGCAGCGGAGACGAAACACCAGGAGCATCCTTTTTTAAGAGCAAAAATTTGCACCCCGATAAGATAAAGAGAAAAAAGAAAGGCCATCACCGAAAGGATAAGGGAAGAATTGATTAAAAAATCAAGCGAGGAAATTTGCGGGAAAAGTAATACGGCGTGTAAAAGAGTGATCAGAGAATAATAGAACATGCCCAAAATTTCAACCGGTATGCCAAAAAATCTGGAGTAATCGCTATTGACCACCGTATTGCAGTCAAAACGGATGGGACAAACCAGGACGAGTCCCGCTTTTTTATGGTTGTAGATGTGCTTGGCAACGAAAAAGCCACAGACGCCGAGTATCACGATCGCAAAATGCATCACAACATCGTTTGGTAATATCATGAACCAAGTATAGCAGTTTAATCTACTCTTTCAAATCTAGGCAAACGGAATTGAGACAGTAATGTTTGCCTGTTTTTGCTTCAGGATCTTCAAAAATGTGGCCTAAGTGGGAATTGCATTTAGCGCAGGTAACTTCGGTCCTAGCCATGCCATGAGAAGTATCACGTTCAAATTTTACTGCTCCAGGCAATGCTTGATCAAAGGATGGCCAACCGGAAAGTCCCAGTGCGTTAGAACCAAATTTAGCATCTGAAGAAAATAAAGGGCTCCCGCAGGCCGCACAGACATAGGTCCCATTTTTTTTCTCATGCAAATATTTTCCAGAAAAAGGAGCTTCGGTGCCCTTCTCGCGTAAAACTTTGTATTGTTCTGGGGTGAGTTTCTTTTTCCAAATTTTTTCTTTGTCTTCGTCGATCATTTTATTATTCTACCATAATTAATATCGCGCCGGACGAGGGGATGAAACCCTGCCGGCGCGATGCGTGCTTGCTACCTCGGGAGGCAGCCGATCATGTTGAGTGCCGCTTGCCGGCGCGTTTGGCCGAAACCTACTGCGCCACCCGTCGCTACGGGTGCAGTTGGATCACGGTAACAAAACCGCATCCAAGCATACGACGAATTCGGATCGTGATCTGGTCGATACAGAAAACCTCGGGCCTCGATGATAGCTTTGGCTTCCAGTTCTTCTCCACTCTCAGTCATTGCTATATACCTCGTGATCAAAAAGGTTCGAAAGAAGAATAACATATGTTTTGTGAAACACAAAAAGAGGGATACTTCCGGTGCGCGGGGGGAGATTTGAACTCCCATGCTCTTGCGAGCGCTACCACCTCAAGGTAGTACGTCTACCAGTTTCGCCACCCGCGCTCGACTAGATTATATCAAAATTATTCAGCTTTGACCCCGCCTGAATGAACTTCAGGTCGGGCGGGTTTTGTCACTTCTTCTTCCTCATCAACAATAGTGCTGCGCATCTTGCGGCGGACGTCCTTCACCGCCTTGGTACGAATGTAGTAGAGTTTGGAGCGTCCGGTGTTTGCTCTTTTTACAATCTCAATTTTATCAACCATCGGGGAATAAAGCGGAAAAATTCTCTCCACCCCAACGCCCGAGGCCACGCGCCTTACGGTAAAAGTCCCGCCCGGTTCCGTGCCGTGCTTGCGCGCCAAGACCGTGCCCTCAAACGCCTGCAGGCGGAATTTTACTGTTTTTTCGCTTTTTTTATCTGCCCTAGTCGAAAATTTTTCTTCGGCAATTTTGGACCAGACCCGCACGGTATCGCCGGAACGAAAATCCAGTTTCCTCCGCGCCTCAATGTCCACCGGGCTAAATTTAATTTTGTTTAATAAGGCAGTATTTGCCATCCGGGACAATTTATCATAAAGCCCCGGTTTAAGCAAATTCAGAGAAATTCAGCTTGGTAGCATTTCTCGCAATAAACAATCTCCGGCCGGTCTGGCGAATAGGAAGTTTTTATTGGCATTTGGCATTTCATGCATTCGCGGTGATAAAGTTTAGGCATGTTTGTTTGTACGAAACGTGCTCGATGGCGACATTCAGAGCAATAGCGCGGAATGGGTAAACCAAATTTTCCTAAAAAATTTAATTCATTTTCTATTATTTTATACCCGCGTTTACATTTCATACATTCAATCACTTCCTGAAGGATATTTTTGTTGACATCTTTTAGGTCGTCTGGCAGATCAGCCGCTTTTTTGGTGATTTTGTAGACTGGCTTTTCCTTCTCGAACCAACTAAGTCCTTTTTTTGGTGGCCTCGGTTTCAGTAGTTGGGAAATATTCCTGAGCAATTGTTTCGTTATACCCAAAAGGAGACAGTATAAGTGGAAAATATTCTCCGTACTTGTAAACTTTTCCTTTCTCGTCGATATAGGGATTTTTATCCATATCCCCAATAATCTTAAATTTTAAAGTTTCGTATTCTTGTTTTGAGTATTGCTTATTCAAGATACAATATTGTTTCTTCTTTAAGTTGATGCAACCAAAAGAATCTTTTGAGCTGTTAGCTGCGTAAATACAATATTCTAGATTGCGTGCATTAGAGAAACACTCACTACAAAAACGGCAATTGGATGCTCCTTCCCCTACGACGCAACACTCGTATAGCTTTTCTGAGTTATTGCCCCAACCAGTATAATCATAAGCATCTTTCGTTTTCGGCAGGGTTAAAAATTGAACAAATCGACTATCTTCTACGCCGACCCCTATGTACACGTCGTGGGCATTTTTTGACTGGTATACATATTCCCCGGAAACCTTTTTATTCCGACTGTCACCCATGTAGAAGCGACGAGGAAATTGGAAGGAAAATTCCTGAAATTCTTTTAAGGTTAGCTCAACTGTTTGCCAGGAAGCCATATTTATTTGGGCTACTTTTTCTTTGTAATCCTCTTTAGTATGTTGCTTATTCCAAATGCAGTAATTTTTATTCCGTAAATTCACACATCCAAAACAATTTGAGCAATCATAACAATTACGAGAAAAGTGCACGTCGTGGCAATCTCCACAATCAATGGTAAAATGGCAATTATATAATTTATGGCCACCGATACTACCGTAGCAAAGTTCGGATTCATCTATGTGATAGCAATCCATGCAATCCCGAATGTGAGCCAAAATAGTACTGTAAAGAGAATTTTCTACATAATCCCCAAAATAAGTTAGATACGAATTTTTCTGCCAAGCAGTATAGTTCGTGTACGGAGTATTAATGTTTGTGGTATAGGTACATTCCAATGCCATATAAGGAGATTTACTTTGCAGCTCTTTCATTTGTTCAAAAAAAGAGCGTGAGGGATCGTAATTCATTCCATATTCTGTGCCATCCCAACTATCGCCCCACCAGCAGGGATTACAGTAGACCTTTAATTTTTTGTCTCTGTGGAACATCGAGATTATACTTGCGCCACAGAGATCACAGGATCTTTTATAAAGTGTCCTAATGTTCACAAATGAAAACCTTCGGATCATCCGGCACTCTGGGCACCAGGTCGGCGGCGGGACTTGCATCTTTTCGTAGAATTTAAAATCCTCCGGCTCTATATTAAAGTCCTTTTTGCAATTCTGGCATGTTCTTGTTTCCACGCCCAAATTATATAATTAAATTTTAAAACGTCAATTTAAATATTGATTGTCGATAAGAAGTACTTATGCTACTTGATAATTTTAAGGAAGTTTATAATAAAGTGTCAATTTTCTTGACATTTTTCTAGGTTAATATATACTAGATTGATGAATCCGATAGAGACTTTGAAACAATTGGGATTGCATGAAAAACAAGCGGGGATATACCTGGCCCTTCTTGAACTAGGCGAGTCCTCTATGACCGAGATAGCCCGGAAGGCAAACTTAAAACGCCCTACGGTATATCTGATGATAGATGAGTTAATAATCCTCGGTCTTTGCTCGGAGCTGACCAAGGGAAAGAAAAAGTTTTACTCTGCCATTCACCCGCGCCGACTGGTGGAAATGACTCATTTCAGGAATAAGCAAGCGGAAAAATTATTGCCGGAGTTAGTAGCACTTCAAAATACCGCTGGGAAACCAAAGGTTAGAATGTTGGAAGGAATCGAGGGTATGCATATAGCTTATGAGGAAGCTTATTCTTCGTTAAACAATAAGGAGGAGGGATTATGGATAACAAATATAGATTTTTTGGAAGAAAAGTTTCCGGAGGTCATAAAACTATATTTAAAAACTCTAGAGAGACTGCGCAATCCCCCGATTCGGGAAATAGTCCAAGGCGGAGAAATAAGTAAAAATTACATTAAACGGGTGATAAATCTTAAAAAAGGAAAAAATTATAAAATAAGATACGTGCCTCAAACATACTTATTCGGATATACCGACCAATTAATAATTGGCGACAAAGTCATGACCTTCGTCCTGGGTAAAGAAATTTTCGTCCTTATCGTAGAGAGCAAAGACAACGCCCAAACTCAGCGCGGAATTTTCGAACTGGCCTGGGGTGGGGCGGAAAAAATAAACTAAAGGAATTTTTGGAACTCTTTTGGCAGGGGTGATTCTATTTTGATTGTTTTGTTTTTTCCGCCAGAGGCGGATCCGCCTAGAGCGGAGAATTCTATTGACTTAGCGTGGAGTGCCATGCGTTTAATGCCTTTCGGGCAGGGACCGTCCGGGTTATAAAGTGAATCGCAGACAATTGGGTGATTTAAGTATTTCATATGCACTCTTATTTGGTGCGTCCGGCCGGTCTTGGGGCGGATTTCAAGAAAACTGAATTTCACCCCCTCGGCCTTTGGCCACTCTCCCTTCGCAGGGCGAGATTGTTGGATGTTTCCCTCCCTGCGAAGGGAGGGCGCAGGGAGGGTGAACCGCTTGAGTACCCTGTATTCCGTTACCGCTTCCCGCATTTCCCCCCTGGCACCTCGACCCGCGAGAT
>Ga0156255_101_pt2 | contig 27574 bp, 30 predicted proteins | sample RifCSPlowO2_12_FD_107904 | JGI IMG/M metagenome (GOLD analysis project Ga0156255, IMG submission 107904) | Candidatus Nomurabacteria bacterium RIFCSPLOWO2_12_FULL_44_11
TACGTCCCTCCGCCGGTCTTCGAAATAACACCGGTGGAGCTCGATCTGCCGTATCGGTACGCCCTGGAAACGGACGGGCCAGTCATGGTGAAATACCCGGACGAGGCACCCATCCGGTTCGAAGGAAAGGGGTGCAAGGAGATGCCGGCGCCGCGCTGGTCGGGCCCAAAGAAATTCTGGGACCCGAAGAATCCAGAAAGCGGGCACATCTTCATCCGCATCTACCCGATTGGAGAAGGGGGGTGCAGATGAAATTGTTCTTTGGGAAGTCGGGGCCGACTATCGCGTCTGGCCCAACGCAGGAGGCGAGGTCGCCGTGATTCACGATGACCCCGCCTTTTTTTAATTTATTTAATTTTTTTACTGAAACTTATCCACTTTTCCGGTCTCCGGATGTATATTTTTCACCCCAATGGTATTGAGAATGATGTTCATGATAGTAAATACTCCCAGCATGATGGCCAGCCCCACCACCCCCCAGAGCATATGACTCTTGCCCTCGGTCCGCTTCTCCTCATTGCTTTGATTGGCGAGAAACTCAAATAGTCCCCAGAGAAAAAGGGCAATAGCCAGCGCAAAGAGCACATTGATGATCGGATTTACAATCTGCGCATTGATATTGATAAGAAACGAATTGAAATCCGCGTAAGCTATAGTGGGAGAGAAAAAATTCATCCTTTAGTAGTATTACCCTGGGATAACCGGCACGGTTGGAAGCTGGATATTGGTTGTGTTGCTTAGGCCGAAGGTGTTTCGGAGAATGGAGACGAGTCCCCAGAGACCGACGATAACCACCAACCCGATGATACCAAAAACCATTCGATCCCGTCCGGCTTTCTTGGCTTCCTCATCGCTCGAGATGACATACGTGATTACTCCCCAGACGAAGTAAACGACGCCGAGAGCAATCAAAACAGGAACAACCGCATTGAGAATCTGGCCCAAGCGGCAGAGAATGCCAAACAAAGTTCCGCCACTTCCCAACACGCAACTGCCGGTGGAGGCCCCGGAAGTTGAGACCTGAGCCAGCGCTACGATAGGCGCCAAGGCGAGAAACGAACCCGACAAAACCATTAATTTCTTTTTCATGACTAATTTTTAGCGAACGCAGTGAGTATAAAAATGTCACCCTGTTAAATAAAATCCTTTGGATTTTAGCTTTTGCTTGGCAAAGGATATTTAACGGGGTTAGAAAATTATATTCGCTACGCTCATGAATTTTCTAATAATATTAATAACGACCTTTCGATTATATCACAGCAAAATCAAAATGGAATACCTACGGACGCACCTCGGGCAGGGTGGAATTCGGTAAATCGAAGGTATTACCGACAACTTTAACCAGCCCCCAGACCGAGATCATGACCACCAGGGCAATAATGCCCCAGAGCATGAGCTGCTTGCCTTCATTTCTTTTTTCCTCTTCGCCACCATTGATTATCAAAAATTTAACCGCTCCCCAGATGAACATGGCTACCGCCAAAGCGAAAATGAACGGTATGACGGACGAGCCGATAAGACAAGTCACATAGCCAAGCAAGTCCTGGAGTTTGTCCTTTGGTCCGTCCAGTTGAGTGCAACCAGCACCCGAATTTTGCTGGACTACTAGGTTGCTGATTTCTCTGTTGGGGGCACTCTCACTCCCCACCCCGAGCGTCTGCCCGATGATGGTAACCAAGCCCCAAACGCTCACGATGACTGCGAGCCCGATGATGCCGAAGATGATGCGGTCGCGGCCCTTGGTCTTGGCTTCTTCATTGTCGCCGATAAAATACTGCACTACTCCCCAGATGAAGTAAATGACTCCCAGAGAGACCAAAAAGGGCAAAAGGGCGTCCATGAGATCGCTTATTTTGGCAAGCACTCCGGTCAGGCCGGATTGAGATTGATCAGTAACTGTTCCGGTCAGAACACCGCTCCCCGCCTGGGCCAAGGCCAGAAGCGGAGTGAAGAGAGTCAGGAGTAAAATCGGGATAGATATTTTTTTCATGATTGTAAGTTTTGGCTTAATTGTTAAAAATTATCTCGGCAACAATTTATTACCAAGATCGATTGGGGCGAAATTATCATTCAGCCGCCCGTATGGCCCCTGAAAAGTGCCCACTACCAAGTAGACCAGGCCCCAAAGCCCCACGATCACTACCAAGCCGATGATGCCGAAAATAATCCTCTCCTTGCCTTTCGTTTTGGCTTCTTCATTATCGCCGATGAAATACTGCACAATGCCCCAAACCAGATAAACGACACCAAGAGCGATAAGCACCGGAATAACCAAGGCCAAAAGCTGGCTCACTCTGCAGAGCATGAAAGTGAGCCCGGGAAGTGCGGCACAATAATCGCCTATCATATAATTCTTAATTTTAATTGATAATTCTTCATCAAAGTGCATTCACGGTCTCGGTAATAAGCTTCGCCAGGGCCCAGGATCCCAAAAGTATGGCCGCACCAATTATAGTATAAAGCAGAGCACTTTTGGCCTTGGTTAGTTTCTCTGAATTACCGCGGGCGGCCACGAAGAGAAAACCGGAATAAATAATAGCCAGAGCGACAATAGGCAAGCCGATGCGGACGATGCCCTCCAAGAGCTTGGCGATTAACTCTTGCACAGTATTGGAGCTAATCGGATTGAGAAGTACCCCTCGGGAGTCGAGCGGTGTCGGGGTGATTGCCTGGGCTAAAATGGTAAATGGCGCAGAAAAAAGGGACAGGAAAAAGAAGGTTACTATCCTGGCTATTCTATTAATCTTGGACCCCAGCTTCATTGTTATTATTATACCTATTTCATGAAAAATAGTCCAACCTCTTTATACCCCATAATCGAAAGGAATGCCTTGACTATCACCCAGGCCGCCGCGGCTAAAATGAGCCCCAGGGCAGTGCTGGTGAAAATTTTCCTGGCTTTGCCAGCCGCCTCGGTGCTGCCCCCGCCCGTCACCATCAGAAACCCGGCATAAACGAACATAATGGCGGCAATAGGCAGAGCCAACTTCTTTAATATAAAATCAATGACCCAGTTGATGAGCTTCATGAAATCCCCAAAACCGCAAGAGTTGGTAACCTTGCCGGAAGCATCTACTAATGTCCCGCAAGGGATAAGTCCGGTACCTTCATTACCTTGAGCCAAGGAGAGAGCCGGTGATATTAGGAGAAAAAAAATGAAAATGGAAATTAAAAATTTTGTCATAATACTACCTAATTAATAATAAGCCAAGCTTGGCGGAGGCGTCCTTGATTGCGTTGTCGGCCGTCAAGTTGCTCGAGAGCACGCCTTCCACTATGGTGCGAAAAATATTATCGGTATCCTTAGGCGATGGATCCAGCCAGCTTTTAGCGAAGAGCGCGGAAGAATAAAAAGTGGGCGAGAACGGATCGTTGGGCACTTGTACCAAGAGATCCCGGCGCGCCGGGGCCACGCCCAAGGCAGTGGCGAATTTTCGCGCAAATTCGCCGGCGGTCATTTCCGAAGCGGCAATGAGGGCGGTGTTTAAGTTCTTAGAGAATGAAGAGATGGCGATGCCGGTCACATTGGCAGAGGTGAGTTTGAAGGCGGCACCGCGAAGCTGGGGCACCGGAGCCACTTGGAAATTTTGATTCGGGTTTTTATTTACTAGAACCGGAAACTCGCTCGCAAAACCAAAGTAAAAGGCAAGCCGCTCGGTGCTGAAGAAATCGCGCGAATTAGGGAATGACCGATTCCAGGAATAAATACTTTTTAGAGGATCGGCAAAACCGGTGTAGAACACCAGGGCCGGCTCTAAATTTTCATTCTCATCCAAAACAGAAATGAAAGACCCTCCTTTCTCCGCTACTATTTTGTCCCCGAGCTGCATAAACAAAGTGGAAAGTATGTCTTTGGCATGCAGGACGTTGGCGAAGTGCCCGAGGGCCGCTCCGCTTTTTATTATTTTATTGTTTGCGTCCTTGCTGGTGAGTTTCGGAACCAAGGCGATAAATTCATCCCAGTCCTTGGGAGGAAATACGATGTTGTTCGCATCCAAAATACTGCGGTTGTAATAGAGCACCAAAGGATCAATGGTGATAGGAAAGGCCAGTAGACCGTCGGAGAGCAGAAATACTTCCCCCGCGCCGGCAAAATTATTCTTAAAGGTGGCGATGGGGTAACTCTCAAGCGAGATTTTGAAAATTTTATTGGCGTAATGGTAGGCGAGGTCATCCGGCAGGAAAAACATATCCGGGCCGCTCCCGGCCGCCAGCGCTTCAAGCAAATCCTGATCAAAGGTCTCAGCTGATTTCTTTATATATTGAACAGTATAATTCTTATCCACTGTATTGTATTCCTCAAGCAGGGTAGCCATGGTCTCATCCGGTATTGTCCCCCACAGAACGACCGGGCCCACGCCGGCCGTAGTACTCCCGCCGCCGCCTAAAGGTATGGCTCCGGAGAAAACTAGGACGCCGAGGATCGCCGCCGCAATGAACACAACCACCATGATTATTTGGAAATTGTCTTTCATGACTGATTTTTAATGAAATTATTGAATATAAAAATCGTCACCCTGTTAAATAACTTTTGCAGAGCAAAAGTTGCCCAGAGGGCATTTAACAGGGTTAGGAAAAATATATTCGCTTCGCTCATTATTGTTTCACTAATATCATACCATAATGATGCGCTCCGGCATCGATGTCCCGATTAAAAGCAAAACCCTTCCGCTCAAACAGAGCTCTCGCTTTATCTTTCGGAATAATGGTCTTGATCCGGAGATCCGACGAATCTGACCAGTCCACTAAAAGCACCCGGCCACCGGGTTTTAAAATTCTTTTCGCTTCCTCGAGGAATCTCTCCTGATTTTCAACTTGAAAAAGTATGTTTGAGGCAATAACAACATCCACCACCTCATCCCCTATTTTGGTCCCGCCAAGCTTCTCGACATCTCCCCAGAGCGTTTCGACGTTCGGGAGATTGGCCTCGCGCGCCTTGCTCTTGATGGTCATCAAAAAATCTTTTTGCACATCCACAGCATAAACTTTGCCCTGGGGCACCATGCGCCCCGCCGCAACAGCATAAAATCCGGTGCCGGCGCCGAGATCCGCCACGATATCATTCTCCCGAAGTCCCAGCGCTTTTAAGTTTTTCACCGGATCAGTAAACATGGAAATCATTATATCACACAACACGCAACCCGTATCGGGTGTTCTTTGTTACGCGATATTTGTTACATGGCTCATATGCATGCGAGGGAGGCGATGGCGTCGCCGGCGCGAAGCTTCATGACGGTCACGCCCTGCGTCTGCCGGCCGAGCGAAGAGATGTCTTTGAGCGCGGTACGGATGACTTGGCCTTTTTTAGACATGGCAATGAGCTCCTGTTCCTCCCCCGTCAATACTTTAGCTACAATCAGTTTGCCTGTTTTGGGCGTTACTTTGGCAGTTTTTATTCCGGAGCCCGCGCGTTTTTGCACTTTGTATTCTTTAAGCGCTGTTTTCTTGCCCAGACCATTGGCGCTCACGGTCAGGAAAAATCCGGTATTATCCTTTTTCTTCACAATATCTACGGCAATGACTTCGTCTCCTTTCGTTAACTTTATTCCCGTCACTCCACCGGCGGTTCGTCCCATTTCACGCACGTCGGACTCTTTGAATCGTATGGACTGACCTTCCGCGGTGGCAATCATTACTTCGTCTCCTTTCTCGGTAATCCTGGCGGCCACCAGCTGGTCACCTTTGTCGAGCTTGATGGCAATAATTCCGCTTCGGCGGACATCTTTGAATGATGCACTCGCCATTTTTTTAGCAGTTCCATTTCTCGTCACCAGCATTAATGATGTTTGCAATTTATCAATATCTTTTGGTAAAGCCAGAATAGAGTTCACTTTTTCATCCGCAGCTAGAGCCAGGAAATTCATAATGGACTTTCCTTTAGTAGCCCGGCGACCTTCCGGAATATCATACATTTTCATCTGATACACTTTTCCCAAATTCGTGAAAAATAAAAGATTGCTGTGAGTCGAGCCGGAAACCAACATAGTCACAAAGTCCTCTTCCTTGGTTTCCAAATCCACTACCCCTACCCCGCCCCGCTTCTGCGCCTTAAATTCCCCCGGGTCGGTGCATTTCACGTAGCCGCCGGCGGTCAAAACCAGCACCGTTTCCTTCTCCGGCACCAAGTCCTCGTCGGAAATTTCCTTCACTCCGCCTTTGATTATTTTCGTGCGGCGCTCGTCGGCGTATTTATTTCTAATTTCTGTAAGTTCGCTTGAAATGGTCTTCAATATTTTCTTAGGGCTTGCCAATAGATCTTTCATTTCGGCAATAAACTTTTGTTTTTCTTTCAGTTCGTCCTCCACCGCCTGCCGCTCGAGTCCGGCGAGCTTGGCCAGTTTTATTTCTAAAATTGCGTCCGTCTGCAATTCAGAGAACTTGAACTCTTTGATCAAATTCACCTTGGCCACTTGAGAATTTTTAGAGTCCCGGATTATTTTTATCACTCGATCTATTTTATCCAGCGCTTTTTTAAGACCCAAGAGGATGTGCTCACGCTCTTCTGCTTTGCGCAAATCATATGCGCTTCGGCGCTTGACCACATCTCTCCTGTGCGCAATAAATTCATTGAGAATTGATTTTAAGGAAAGCGTCTGCGGCACGCCGTCCACTAAAGCCACGATGTTAAAATTGAAATTGGATTCAAGCTGGGTATTTTTGTAAATATAGTTGAGTACTTTCTCCGGATGCGCGCTTTGCTTGAGATCAATCACAATGCGAATATCCTTGGTTGATTCGTCGCGGAGGCCCTTGATGCCCTCGAGCTTCTTTTCCTGGACGAGCTCCGCGATGGACATGATAAGATTGGCCTTATTCACCCGAAAAGGAATGGAAGTGATGACAATTTGCGGACTGCCGTTTTTATCCTCGGTTATTTCCGCCTCGCCGCGGCAGACCACGCCTCCCCGGCCGGAGGAATAGGCATGGAGCATATCTTTGTAACCGTAGGCGAGACCGCCGGTAGGAAAATCGGGGCCTTTGATGAACTGCATTAAATCCTCCGTCGTAGCATCTTCATTTTCTATCAAAAAATTGGTGGCATCCAGAACTTCGGCCAAGTTATGCGAGGGAATATTCGTGGCCATGCCGACTGCGATTCCGAGCGTGCCATTTAAGAGTAGCGCCGGCACGGAAGACGGAAAAACGATCGGCTCTTTGCGGGTCTGGTCATAGTTGGGACGAAAGTCCACTGTCTCTTTTTCCAGGTCGCGCAGAAGTTCGGAAGAGATACGCGACATCTTCGCTTCCGTGTAACGCATGGCCGCCGCGTTGTCTCCATCGATAGATCCGAAGTTTCCCTGTCCCAAAATAAGAGGATAGCGATAAGAAAATTCCTGCGCCATGCCCACCATGGAGTCATAAACCGCTACATCGCCGTGCGGGTGGTATTTTCCGAGCACGTCTCCGACGACCGCCGCCGACTTGCGGAACCGAGCGGAAGCCGTAAGACCCATTTCATGCATGGCATATAAAATTCGGCGGTGCACTGGTTTGAGCCCGTCGCGAACATCCGGCAAGGCGCGAGAAGTAATGACGGACATCGCATACGCTAAATAGGAGCCCTTCATCTCTGTCACGATATCCACTGGGTTTACCACGTTGCCGATTCTTTCTTCTTTTGATTTTTCGTCGCTTTTTGCCATGCTTGTCCGCCTCTGGCGGATTAATTATTGAGAAATATTATTGTAACCCTCAACTAAATTATCTTTTAGGGCCGAGAATGGCTGCACATCATTCTTGAGATTCGCTTGCGTTTCCGGACTGCTTAAATCCACACCGAAAGAATAAGCCCAGAGGGCAAACAGAATTATACCGGCAATAATTGTAAGTAAGTGCAAGATGTAAATCCTCGTTTCCTCCGACTGGCGTCTTAGATGATGAATAATTTTTTTCATGTATTCTAATTTATATTGCTGATAAAACGATCACTTCCCCTTCCTTGCCTTCTAAATCTTTGCGCTTCAGTGTCAGCTTGTCCACTACTTCCGCTTTTTCTTCTCCCATTTCTTTTAGGAACGCCTTAAGAGTGGAATCGTCGTAATCCATGGGTATGACGAGCTTTGGTTCAAGCGAAGAAGCAAGCTTCGCCGCCTGTTTGGCGTCGAGCATTCCTTTGTTGCCAACCGGAATGAAAAGAATGTCCGGACCGTCTATGGCCTCCATGGCTTCTTTGGAGATCTCCTCATTTGATAGCGCACCTAAAAAAGCAATGTTGATGCTGTCCACAGTGAGCGAATAAATAGTATTGATATACTTTTTTTTATCAATTTCCGCATTCGAAGCCACGCCCTTGATGAAAATTTCCTTAATTTCATAATCCCCGGGGCCGGTAATAGCAAAGGGCATGCGCTCGCCGTGAGAAAGTTGCTCCACGCCATTGTAGTCGGGATGATTGGTCGTGACCAAGGCAATGTCCGCTCCAAAACGAGCGGAGATACCTGTCTTTGAATTTTTGCTTACGGGATTAAAGGCCAAAATCATCTCCCCCTGTCCGATTTTGAAGAATTCGCGGCCGTAGTATGTGATTATCATTAATTATAGTATATCAAATTTAAGAGAAAAAGAAAGGTGGTTTTCGCCTAAAAAAGCGAAAACTGGCAGCGCCCCGAAGGTGTAGCTGCCAGTCGGCGAGCGCTTTGCGCTCACCTACGATGCTCGGTACCGCCGAGCGCGGAACTTAACCGAGAGGCATCGCACCGCCGCCCAGCAAAGCCAGCAAAAAGAACACAATGGCGACCACGACCGTGAACCACATCGGCCATGGTTGGTTGTTCTCCGCGCGGAACGGACGGGTGATGAAATCTATCCCATTGATGACCCACAACCCGACCCATGCAACGGGGTAGAGATACCACCCCGACGGCAGCTTTATCCGGATTCGCCGGAGAAAATCAATTGCCGCCGCAATGACAGCGCCGGCGAACGTTATCGTCGCCAGCATATGCCACTTGTACCTCCACCCACCTGGAAGCTCGCCAGAACTGCTCATCGAAAATACCCTCCGAGACAGATATTATTATCTCTTGCCATTTTTGTAAAGCCGTAGTAGTATGGAGGCACAATTGAATTTAACATTATTACCACGGATTTAGGGTAACCCTCACTGATATCGCCTAGGCGAAGAATGTGAATACCTAAACCTTATATCCGCCCTGTTTGGCGGATTTTTAATTTATGATAAAAGAAAAAGAAGAAATTATGCCTGCCCGCAATGCTTTCAGCATAGCTGATGCAGGCGGGATAGTTAACGAAAACCCGGTGCTAAAATCGGTGGTGGATCGCAGCGGCCAGAGGCCGAAGGTTGACTCCTTGGTGGAGGGACCGGTCATCATGATCAAAAAGTCCAGCGTCTTTGTGGACCTTTCGCCCTACGGCACCGGTATAATTTACGGCCGAGAATTCATCAACGCCAAGGACATCATTAAAAAAATAGCCCTCGGCGACACCATTAAAGCCAAGGTGGTCGAGACGGAAAACGAAGACGGCTACACGGAACTCTCGCTCAAGGAAGCCAAGCAAGCACTCATTTGGAGCGAGGCGGAAAAAGCAATTAAGGCCAAAACGGTTTTCAATCTGGAGATCAAAGATGCCAACAAGGGCGGGCTCATTTTGGATTGGCAAGGCATTCAGGGCTTTCTGCCCGCTTCCCAGCTTAAGGCCGAGCACTACCCGCGCGTCTTGGATTCCGACAAAGACAAAATTTTGAAGGAATTAAAGAAGCTCGTGAGCGAGAAAATAAACGTCATGATCATTTCGACGCTCCCCAAGGAAGGCAAGTTGATCTTCTCGGAGAAGGACAACAATCCGGAAGAGAAAAAAGAAATTCTTTCCAAATACAGCGTCGGCGATGAAGTTGAATGCATCGTAGCCGGCATCGTGGACTTCGGAGTGTTCTTGAAACTTGAAGAAGGGCTGGAAGGGCTGGTCCACATCTCGGAACTGGACTGGGGCTTGGTGGAAGATCCGCGCGCCATGTTTAAAGTCGGTGAAAAAGTGCGCGCGAAAGTAATTGAAATAAAAGACGGCAAGATATCGCTGTCCATCAAGGCGCTCAAGGAAAATCCATGGAAAGAATTTGAGGGTAAGTTGAAGAAAGGCGACATCGTGGGCGGTGTGGTCATCAAATACAATAAACACGGCGCGCTGGTTTCCATCAAGGAAGGCGTAGCCGGCCTGGTGCACAATTCCACCTTCGGCTCGGAAATTAAACTGCGGGAAAAGCTCGAGCTTGGCAAAAACTACAATTTCCAAATCACTCTCTTTGAACCCCGCGAGCACAAAATGACCCTGATGCATTTGGAGTAGAACTAACTAAATTGACTTAACTTTCAAGTCTGTAACTCTCGAAAAATCTTTTATATTTCTAGTAACTAAAATCGAGCTTGTGAATAGAGCCGTGGCGGCTATAATACTATCAGCAGTTTTTAACTTATATATTTGACGAATTCTGGCTGCCATTCTTGCAATTCTTGAATCTAGCGGGATAATTGAAATCGTTTCGAGAATTTTTTCTATTTGATATGCTTCTATTTCTGTCATTGCAGAAAAACCAAAAAGCTCAACTTCCGTGACAGTAGAAATATAAATAGAGGGATTATCTTTTAGAATTTGCTCAATGGCAGAGGAGGCCTTTTTATCTCCTTTTAGATAATAAATAATAGCATTAGTATCGAAAGTAAATGCAAACATATTAAGAAGGCATTTTTCTATTCCATCCCAAACGAATTTTTTTTAGTTCTTTTATGTGATCAAGCTTGCTATTTTTCAATATACCAAAAGCTTTTTGCCAAACAGAAAGACGGCCTTTTTTATAAACCAAAGGATGAGACCATAAAATCTTTCTTTTTATCTCTAAATTAGACATATCTACAATATATCACGACTCGGCAAAAATTACAATTTCCAAATAATTCTCTTCGAACCGGAAGGCCACAAAATGACCTTGATGCATTTGGGGTAAATTTAAAAAGCCAGCGACATATATCCTTTCGGTGTCCTGGCTTTTTACTTGCTCGGAGATGCGCCGAGCGGCGTTTTTCTTCATCAACAGTGCTCACCTCATGACGTGCGTGGAAACTGGGTCGTCGGATTCATCCCGTCTCCGCGCATATTCAAGCGATTCCTCGAACTTCGCGCAGTTGCCGTAGCTGTGGCGAAAGCGGTGCATCAGCCTCCTGAGCTTTTGCTCTGCTTCCGAGCTCATTGGAGGTAGACGCCAGTTATCTTTGCCGGCGCGCAGGGCCTTGCTCACGGCCATGTCGAGGTCGTCAACTTCCGGAACGATTTCCTGAAGTCGGCAGCGACCCAAATTCACAACAGCCTGACCGTTAGGGTAGAACAACGCGGCCAGGATTTTGTGAGAGAGAACAAGAACCTGCTTCGAGGACAATTCCGGCGTTGGCGCCGGGGCGGACTTCGGAGCGGACGGCGGAGGTGGAAGAGCAACGACGACTGGTTTCAACTTCGCCGGCTCTTTCACCTTGTGCGAGGGTCGAACATCGACGACAGTCGCTCGAGTCGGCGCAGGTACCGGCTTGGGTTCGGCCGGAGCAACCTCGAGCGTTGGTGTGAGCACCGCCTTGAGTTGCGTTAGTCGAGTAATGCACTGCTCGACTTCAGCCACCATGAGCACGAGATCCATCGTGTTACGCTTCACGAGTGCTTCGCGAGACGCCGGCACAAAAAGAACGTCGAGCCCTTCGTGCAACACCTTGACGGTGTTTTGCAGACGTCGCCAACTTTGCGAAGGCATACCCATTGGTCGTTCCGTCGTCTTGATCTTCACACCAGCTTCTTCGGCAACTTGCCGGGCGTAGAGGCGTGCTTGGTTCATACCCATCCTCTTTACCATCACCGTCTTCGCGATATCGAGCTGAAGGTCGTGGTGAAGACTGGAAATGAACACTCCGAGCATGTGGCTCAGACGTTCCTCTTCGGGAAGCGTCGGCGCCATCATTGCCTGGACGTCAGGATGGAGCCGCAAGAGGACCAAGTGTTGATACACCCAAGGTTCGGAGCGCCCGAACCTTTTGCGTATCTTTTTCATTTGCTCGCCGGCGGAGAGGCCTTGCAATTTCTTGGACTTCCGCATGCGATCGATAGCCAGAGCAATCTCAAGCGAGGTGTGCTCTGCGCGGTTGAAGTTGCTGACGACTGAGATCTCGAACTGGTCATCTTCATCATTGATCACCCGTACCTCGGCGAGCATGGTTTCAACGAGTGCCATGCCGCAAGCAATCCATCGCCGTTCGCCATCCACAAGCTCGTAGTCGTGGTCCGGATCGCCGGTGATGGATTTGATAATGATCGGGGTTTGCTGCCCGATCTCTGCGATGCTGTCTGCCAGTTCGTTCATGGCTTTGGCATCGAAGAATCCGCGCGGTTGGGTCTCGAAGCGTCGGATGCGACTCCGCGGAATGCGGAGAATCTGGCCTACTTGTGATCCGCTCGTAACCTGGGCCTTGTCTGCGGTAGCCATGTGTGAGCTCCTGTTTTGAAGAACATTTCGAAACATAGCCCCCATGGGCCCTTACATATCTCTCAGGTAAGAGTAATAATAAAAAAAAAGCGAAAATCAAGGAGAAAAGTTAACAAACTAAAAACCCGCGCGCGCGAGGGGGATTTTTAGTTAGGCAGTAATGTTTGGAGTCAAAGTTAGGTCTTCTGGGCCGATGGCCTTCATGATGGCGAGAACTTGCTCCGCGTAGCGGGGCACGATGGAAGGCGGATTGTAGGCGCGGAGGATCTGAATAGTGGTTTTATTATCGTAATAACGAGCCGTTCGAGGGTTGTTGCCGCCGAGATTTTTGGCCACTATCTCAATGGCATGTTCGTAGGAATCAAAACCGATTTTGCAGGAGCCCCAGCCGAAAGGATTATGTTTTACCTTTTTACACCCAAATTTACCCCCGGTTGATTCGCGCATGGCAATCGCCGGAAGCAATCTCCAGTCCAGAGCGTTCTTCTCCGCCTCGATCACCATCTTCATCCCTTGCCCGGCGAGCGGCATATCGTGTGCTTCGAAATAAGCATCAATGGCAGCCGCCTGGGCCTTTTGGGTTTGAGCTGCCGCATCCTCGCTATTGTTAAAAGCCAAGACGTCGGGAGCTATATTCAATTTTTGCGATAATACTGTCTGGGGAGCCGAAACAATACTCATAGTGGCCTGGGTCAGAGGGACCGCAGGAACAGCTGGTATTGTCGTCATGGTCGTAATAGGCAGGAGAATCAATGACTCCACGAAACGTATTAATTTTTTATTCTGCATAAAGAGCGGTTGTGCTCCGCCAACTCCATAACCGAGGTTCTGTCTTAAACGAAAAAACCCTTTATTTATAAGCTTTTAGGACATAAAGGCCTATATTTAGGGTTACTGCCATATTAGCATATTCAGGTCAAAAAGTCAATCCAAAGACCTTATCCGCTACCTTGTAGGCCTCGCCCGCCCCCATGGTCACCAATACGTCATTGGGCCCAAGATTAAGGGTTAAAACTGCTCGCTCCGCTGACTCAAAGTCGGGAAAGGATTGCGCCTCCTCTCCATTTTTGATTATTGCCTCTGCCAATCGGTTACTAGAAACTTCTGGGTCTGGATCCTCTCGAGCAAAGTAAATGGGAAGAAGAAATATCCTGTCCGCTCCTTTGAAACTTTTGGCAAAGTCGTCAAAAAGCGCCCGGGTGCGGCTATAGAGATGCGGTTGAAAAACAATTGTGATTATTTTTTGCTTCGGCGGATAAAGTTCGCGGAGCACCTGGATGCTCGCCTTGATTTCCGTCGGGTGATGAGCGTAATCGTCATAAATTATTGTTCCGTTTTTTGTCTCCCCTCTTTTTTCCAACCGGCGCCAAGTGCCGGAGAATTCAGCCAATGATTTTTTGGCTTTTTTTTTATCCACCTTCAAGAAATCGGCAATGGCTAACGCGGCGGCGGCATTCACTTGATTGTGCAGACCGGGCACGGACAATTTCGGGAGGTCGCGTAGATATTTCGTATAATTTACAATCACGTTCTCACTCTGTGCAACGAATTGGTTGAAGGCATTTTCTATATCAGCTAAATCTTTATAATAATCCAGGTGGTCCGCTTCAATATTAGTAACCACGCCGATAAATGGATTAAAATTTAAAAAGTGCCTGTTATATTCATCTGCTTCAACCACCAGGTATGGACTATTGCCTTTTCGAAAATTACTATTAAATTCTTTCATAAAAGATCCGACTACTACTGTCGGGTCGAGCCCGGCATCAATTAAAATCTCCGCAACCATAGCAGTGGTCGTGGTTTTGCCGTGCGTGCCGGCTATGGCTATTACTTTATATTCTTTCGAAATAATTCCCAAAAATTCAAAATATGAAAGCACCGGTTTGCCAGTTTTTTTGGCTGCCTCAATAATTTCTGGACCCCGATAAATCCAAGCATCACTAAAAACGTACATATCCGCTTCAGGTAAATTCTTGAAATCTTTTAAATAAATTATTTTTATTCCCTTTTGTTTTAGGAGTTCTGTGGTCTTACCTTCCTCATCATTCACTCCAGATACTTCCATACCGCGCGCGAGCGCCAACTGCGCCCCCGCAGAAATCCCTATCCCGCCGATGCCAATAAAGAAAACTTTGTTAACTTTTAATAAATTGAGATCGGTCATTTTAAATTTCTCACTATCTGCATAAATTGATCTCCGCGATCGTATTCATTCTTGAAAAGACCGAAGGAGGCGAAGGCAGGCGAAAGGATGACGGTGTCGCCCTTTAATGCCAGCTTTTGTGCTTTTGATACTGCATCTTTTAGATTTTTGGCTTTTACTTTATTATAAATTTTTCCTTCAACTCGTTTTGTTCCGGTGCCTGGGAGTAGTACAACTTTTTTGCAGAATTTCGGTATCTCTCTTATAAGTGCACTCATATTTAAACTCTTGTCAGATCCTCCTGCGATCAATATGAGCTTTTTATCTTTACCTAGAGTGTGCAGAGCTGCTAAGGTTGCTTCCGGGGTGGTAGCAGTAGTGTCATTATAATATTTAATACCTCTGACCTCTCGGAGGAATTGCATTCTGCCTTCCACTCCGTTAAAATTTTCTATCGCTTTTTTTATAACCACTTCCGAGATACCTATAACTTTTGCCGCTTCGGCGGCTAAGTTAGCATTATATAAATTGTGCTCGCCATGAATCTTCATTTTGAAATTTTTTATCTTTGGTGCAATAATCTTGCTTTTAATTTTGCCTCCCCATTTAATAATAAAAGGGGAAACTTGCGAGCCGGCAATCAATACGTCCTTTTTGTTTTGGTTTTTGAAAATATATGCCTTATCTAAAAAATATTTTTTCATCTTCTTGTCATAGTAAACCATGTGATCCGGAAAAAAAGTAGTGAAAACTGAAATGTGCGGAGATATTTTGGCATCTCTAAATCCCTGAAGCTGCCATGAATCTAGTTCAAGTATTGCTATCTCTGCATGCTTGGCTTGTTTAAATAATTGCAAATTAGAAACACCGCGAATATTTCCTCCCAAAATTACTTTTCTGCCGGAGGATTTAAGAATATGCGCTATTAGATGTGCCACGGTGGATTTGCCACGCGTTCCCGTCACCCCAATTATCGGTAAACCGGAGAGTTTGGCAAAAAAAGTCGCGCTCATTTCAACTTTTATTTTATTTTTTCTTGCTTCCTTAATATAAGGAGAATTTTGCGGAACTCCGGCGGCCTTCAAAATCATATCTGCCTTTTTAAAATCTTCCAGCCGATGTTTTCCTAAAACGTATTTAATATTGTTGAATTTTCGGAGCTTTAGAAGTGAAGATTTAAGTGCGTTCGAATGCTTCAGGTCTGTAATGATAAGCTTGGCTCCAGATTCTGCTAGAAAAACTGCATCTCCCACTCCCCGACCCAAGAGCCCGAGGCCCATTACTGTTATCCTTTTACCCTTGAAAAATTCTCTAGAGTTTACCATACGCTTTTTTAAATTCTTCCATATCGCTGAAGTGGCGCTTTACGCCTTTTATCTCTTGGTAGTCCTCGTGCCCTTTGCCGGCGCATAGGATAATATCGCCGCCCTTGGCAATTCTTACTGCTTCCTTTATTGCCTCGTGCCTGTCAGAAATTACTTTTACCTTGGCGGTATCTTTCATCGAGAGATCGGTCTTCATTTCAAAAATTATTTGCTCTGGATTTTCGCTCCGGGGATTATCCGAAGTAAAAATAGCAATATCGGAATTTACTGCCCCAATCTTCCCCATCACTCGGCGTTTAAGTGGATCCCGATCTCCCCCACAGCCAAAAACTGAAATTAATTTTCCGGTTCTTTGTTTGATTTCCAGCACCGCTTCAAATATTTTCTCCAGTGCGTCCGGGCTGTGCGCATAATCAACCACGACTAGCACACCATTGGGTGCTGTAAAATGTTCAAATCTTCCGCGCGGCGGCTCAATTGTTTCTAAAATTTTGCCAACTCTCTCCATATTAAAACCTAACAACTGGCATACGCTCCAGACTGCCAGTAAATTGTAGGCATTAAATTTACCGAGTAAATGCGATTTTATGTAAATTTGATTGAAAAGAAGTTCCAATCCATAAAAATTGATGCTGGAAATTTCGCCCTTAAAGTCCGGAGCATCCTTGAAGCCATAAAAAAATTGCCTGGCTCTTGTTCCTTCGAGCATCAATCGGCCATGCTCGTCGTCAGCATTGGCCAGAGCGAAAGCATCAGTAGGAAGCATTTTGAAAAATTTCTTCTTGGCCAGAAAATAATTCTCCAAACTTTTGTGGTAATCCAGATGGTCGTGGGTCAGATTGGTGAATACTCCCCCGGCGAATGTTATGCCGGCTACCCGCCGCTGGTCCAGTGCGTGAGAAGAAATCTCCATAAAAACATACTCACATCCCCTATAAGCCATTTCCGAGAGCAGTTTATTTAAGTAAATAGGGTCGGGAGTGGTGTGGGTAGCATCTCTTACTTCTCCAGCTATAATATTTTCCACCGTGCCGATAAGCCCGGCCTTGTATCCAAGGGTGGTGGCGACTTTATATAAAAGCGTGGTAGTGGTCGTTTTGCCATTCGTTCCCGTCACCCCTATAACTTTTAGCTTAGTGGAAGGATTGCCGTAAAAATGGAGGGCCGCTAGTGCTGTCACCACGCGTCGTTTCAACCTGAGTTTTTTAAAAAAATTTTTCATTGTAATCTATATTGGGAAACTCAAACTCGTGCACAGAGGCGTTATAAATTTTTTCTGGGATTTGGCCATGTAAAGTGTGGTACAGTAATCGAATAATGCCGCCGTGAGTTACCACTAAAATTTTAGGATTCCGGTTATTTTTTTTGATCTCCTCAACAAAAGAGAAAACTCGGGATCGAACGTCTTCGACGCATTCCCCACCATAAGGACGATAGTCATATTTTTGGTTTTTATCAATTTCTTTCTGATTGGGCCCCATTTCATCCCAAGTTTTTCCGGTCAGTGATCCATGGCTTCTTTCCCGTAGGCGAACATCGTATTTTATTGGGATGTTTAACTTCTGGTTCAAAATTTCCGCTGTTTGTTTGGCCCGCAATAAATCCGAAGAATAGATAATTGTATAATCTTCTGATATTTCCAACTTGGTTTTTTGCGCCTGCTCGATTCCCTCCTCAATGAGAGGATCATCCATCGTTTGACCGTTCACTCGCCCGGCCACGTTGTATTCTGTTTTCCCGTGTCGCACAAAGTCAATTTTCATGAGTTTTTCATTATTACAATTTTAGATATTTACCTTCGCTTATTATTTCTACCTTTCCGTCAGTTACTTTCAACACAGAATTGTAATCTAGAGCATAAATTGTACCCTTAAAATTTTTCGCTAACTCTTTTAACTTTTCTTCTGTTCGTTCAGGGTAGTTGGGGGAATTGAGGTGGGACTGAGTGTAAAAATCGACTAAATTCAAAGCATCTTCGCTATTATAGCCGAAACTGTTGGCATATTCTGTTCTGTGCTCTTTTTTACTTAAAGCAAGGTCAGGAGCAGTTATCGTACTGCCAGCACTTAAGCTTGCATAAACCTTTTTTTCTAGAAGATTCGGCAAAATTTTGCGTAGTCCGGATTCTTTGATCCACCGCATTAAATGAGACGAATTCCCACCGCAAAAAAACAAAACATCAGCAGATTCTAACCTTGGTAGCCAAATATTTTTAGGCATTGCAGATATATCTACTATATCTAGATATTTAAGCCCGAGACCGTGCAACTGGTGCAGGGCTTCCACAAACCACCCCTTGTCTCCCTTAGCTACATTCACGGCAGTGGGTATAAAGGCCAGGCTAGTCTCTTCTGGCTTTTTTCCAATCAACCCAAATAAAGCTTTGGCTATTGATGGATTGGTAATTCCGTCTGATGTAAGAAGTAGTTTCATACTTTAAGAATACATCTTTAAAAAACTTTTTCTAGAAGTTTTTTCATTGCTTTTTTAATTTCAACCACAGTTTTTTGAAAAACGGCATGGATAGTTGCTGGATCACGAAAGCCAACGCAGGAACAATGGCATTTAACCACGGATTCGGTAATTCTATGACTACAAAAAATACTGCAATAACAAGGTAGGAGGAGGAGACAAGTATTAATCTTCTAGCTATGCTAGTTTCCCAGGCCTTATCGGCTTCTACCTTTCTATTCCTCTCCTCAATATTTTGTATTCTTTGCTCCAAGTTTTCCATGTTATTTATTCTTCTTTATAAACTCCAGTATATCCTTAAAATCTTCAAAACAATAGTCCGCCTCGGGGACTTTTTCAAAGACCGTTCCGGCTTTAATACCCACCGTCTTCGCTGGAATTATATCTTTCTCTAAATGATCTCCAATATAAATGATCTCTTCTCGGGGCACACCGGAGAGCTCTATTATTTTATTAAACCCATCGAGGGCGGGTTTGGGAGCTCTTACTTGATTGGCCGAGAGAATATGAGTAAACCACCTGGGATTTATACCTAGCTCGGGTAGGATTTTTTTGACATCAATATTTGAAAAAAGAGAGATTGGGATAATCTTGCCTAAATCCTCCAAAACTTTGGGGATATTCGGGTCGGTCAGGCAGTAAGAAAAATAACTTATGGAAGCCAGAGTGTCACTGAAGTCAAACCAGATGTGCTTGATCATAATTACATATTAAACTACGTAGTTATTATGGACGATAATTCGGGTAAAAAATTATTTTTTCTTACCCCACTTGCGGTCTTTTTGCTTGCGATCGACAAACCATTTGTCCTTGACATTAAACCACCAAGCGTCGGGGTGTTTATTTGTCAAAATCTTCCCAATTTTTTTGCCGGCTGAAGTTTTAAGACGCTTGAAGGAAACCTTGATCCACCCATGGGCTTTGGTATTTCCTTTGGCTTCCTCAATCCTAAGCGTAGCTATCCACTCCAACTGATCGGCGTCTTTCACGATCTTCGCTTCCAGGGTAGTGCGAGCCCTTTCCTCCTTGAATAATTTTTTAATTTCTCCGCCAAAGGGAACTTCTTTGGCAATATCCTCGACAGCTTTCTCCTCCGCCAGCCGGCCGTAACGCTGATGCACATAATTATGGTCAGATACCCGGCCCTCGCCAATGTCATGCACGAGCGCCATTAGCACTACCTTATTTTTATCCGCCTTCGGTTCGAGGTAGGCCAAAGCATAAGCGATCATCGCCGTGTGAAAGAGATGCTCCGCTACCGACTGATTACCAGAACCTAGAAACCACAGCCCCGAGCGTGGGGTCTTGGCATGGATGCCCGTTTCATAAATAAAATCCGCAATTTGATTGTAAGTTTTATTACTTTTCATTTCCAAAGTTTAAATTTACCAGTAAGTTCTTTTAGCTCTTCTTTAGTACCAAAAATTCCAATACCCAGTATATCTAAATCGTTAGAATTTTTCTGGCCAATAGTTCTAATTAGTTCTTCATCGTCGATTAAATCAATCATGTCTTGAGTATAAGCAATCCAAAGTAGCCCCGAATCCGATAGTTTTGTTGTAAGATTCATTATTTCTTCTTTACTAGCTTGCAAACTCACGATGCCGTATTGAGAATTGCGAGGAAAATTTACGCCATCTTCTGAGGCAAAAAATTTTCCAGTATCAAAAGGTTGATCGAGTTTATTCCCTAAAAATGCAGAAATATGGCTCACAGTGTTTGTGAGCTGCCAAGAAGCCAGATTTTCACGGAGCACTATAGACATTTTTCTCGAAAAATCCTGCGGCATACTATTCATTTACTTCACCATCACACTTTATCATATCTACCCCTTTTCCACAAAAATGTGCGACCGCATATTTTTACAGAATATTAGCCGGACAACTTGAATCGCCTTTTTAAATTTTCATCAAAATCGAGAGACTCCACGACCATATACCTGATGTTTTTGCCAAACGAAAGATCAGTTTTTAACAGCTCTATAAATTGCCCGCACTCATATGGATAAATCCAAACACTCCTTTGCAATTGGATAAAACCGAAATTTTTTATCTCTTCGCGTAATAAATTTCTTTTGACCCGCGTTTTCTCCCATACATCGAAAATAACAACGCGCCACTTCCCGTCCCAGCGACCCGGCTTCTTTGTTGTAGTTATCTGATAATATAATAATTTTTCTCCGCCTTTCTTCGTTAGCTGTAAAAATTGCGTATCGTTTTCTTCTACTATTTCTAGGAAACCTTCTGCCACTAGTTGCTCGGCTTTTTGATTTATATAGTATTTCAGTTTTTTTCTCTTGTTTTTTGGAAATGTGGACACGAACTTAAAAGCATTAGGGGCGACAATATCCAGAGCCAAACGACCGGCATTTTTAACCAAATTTAAGATAATTTTTTTATACTCGGTCCTTTTTGCCATATTTTTTTAAGGTGTTTTGTCCACAAAAATATGCGACCGCATATTTTTACAGAATTGGTTATTTGTGATAATTATTTAGCGTTACGCGCCATGGCATTTTTTGAATTTTTTCCCCGAGCCGCAAGGGCAGGGATCATTCCGGCCAACTTTAGGGGCGTCTGTTTGCGCACTTTTCATATCCTCTCCGCGTTCTTTGTGGCTCGTGACTAATGTCTGTTTTGGAGCAGGGGTTTCTTTCTCGGCTGCGCGCGCCTGTTCTACATTAATATTTGAAACTAAAGTAAACACTTGGTCCTCGAAGGCCGCTTCCATTTCCTTAAACATCCCGAGGCCTTCCTTCTTGTATTCCACAATCGGCTCGCGTTGGCCATAAGCGCGCAGATTGACCGAGCTCCGCAGGTAGTCCATCGCCTCCAGATGCTCCATCCAAAGATTGTCAGTACTATACAATGCAATGCGACGCACGGTCTCATAGTATGCCTCCATACCCAGTTTTTCACGCTTCGCCGCCAAAACTTGATCGAATCCCTCTCTCCCAGCCGCAATTCCGGATAAAAGCTCATCGATTCCTTCTTTGTCTGCAAAGAGCATTTTTTGTCTGCGCCCGTAAATAATTTTCCTTTGATGGTTCATCACATCGTCATATTCCAGCGTGTGCTTACGGGCATCGAAATGAAAGCCCTCGATCTTGGTCTGGGCCCCCTCGAGAGTTTTGGATACGAAACGGTTTTCAATTGGCTGATCTTCCGGTATACCGAAGCGCCCCATCATTTTCTTGATTCTCTCCGCGCCGAAAATGCGCATGAGGTCGTCTTCAAGCGACACGTAAAATTGCGTCTCGCCCGGGTCGCCCTGCCGACCGCTTCTCCCGCGGAGCTGGTTGTCAATTCGGCGTGCTTCATGCCGCTCGGTTCCTAAAACAAAAAGTCCGCTTACTGATTTTACAAACTCATACTCTTCTTTTATGATCGGGTTTCCTCCCAGCTTGATGTCGATTCCGCGACCAGCCATGTTGGTAGCAATGGTTACGCTTCCTCGCTTACCTGCTTGGGCAATTATCTCCCCTTCTTTTTCATGATTCTTCGCATTCAATATTACATGTGGTACACCCTCTTGTTTTAAGTAAACGGAAAGGAGTTCGTTCTTTTCAATGGAAATAGTGCCGATAAGAACGGGCTGGCCGGCTACATTTAGCTCTTTTACTTTCCGGGCGATGGCCTGGAATTTGCCCTTTTCCGTCTGGAAAATTGAATCCGGATGGTCTTTACGTATGATTGGGGCGTTGGTCGGCACTTCGATAACGTCGAGACCGTACACTTTCAAAAATTCTTCTGCGGAAGTTGCGGCGGTGCCGGTCATACCCGAGAGTTTTTTGTAGAAACGAAAATAATTCTGGAAAGTGATAGACCCCGAAGTGCGAGTTTCACGTTCAATTTTTACACCCTCCTTGGCTTCAATTGCCTGATGTATCCCCTCGCTCCAGCGCCGGCCGGGCTGGAGTCGCCCCGTAAAGGGATCGACGATAACTACTTCCCCTTCTTTAACCACGTAATCTTTGTCTCGCTCGAAAAGCGCCTGCGCTTTGACCGCTGTTTCCAGGTGATGCACGTACTTAATACCTTTTTCTGTGTAAATATTTGTAATTCCCAAAAGTTGCTCTGCTTTATTTATGCCTTCATCGGTCATTTGAATAGCTCGTAATTTTTCATCTACCGTGTAATCGACACTAGCCTTGAGCTGGCGCGCGATCTGGTAGAACTTGGTATAAAAATCCTCCGAATCACTCGAGGCAGATGAAATAATGAGCGGGGTGCGTGCCTCGTCTATTAAAATGGAGTCCACTTCGTCTACAATCGCAAAATAGTGTCCTCTTTGCACCATGTCATCTTTGGAGGTTGCTAAATTGTCACGCAGATAATCAAATCCATATTCATGATTGGTGCCATAAGTTATGTCAGCGGCATAGGCCGTTTGGCGAGTGCATGGTTTTAAGAAATCATAAAGAATTTTAAATTCTCCCACTGTATCGCGAGTCTGATCCTCTTCTTTGTGCTTGGGATCATAGAGATAAGAAACATTTTGGGAGTTAATCACTCCCACAGTCAAACCCAGAAAATTATAAATCTGCCCCATCAGCACCGCATCGCGACGCGCCAGATAATCGTTCACGGTAATGATGTGCACTCCTTCTCCACCAAGAGCGTTTAAATATGCCGGCAGGGTTGCCACGAGTGTTTTACCTTCTCCGGTTTTCATCTCGGCGATTTTGCCTCCGTGGAGCGCGAGTCCTCCCACGAGTTGAACGTCATAATGCCGCTCGCCCAAACTGCGCCGGGCCGCTTCACGCACCAAGGCAAACGCTTCCGGCAGAATATTTTCCAGCGCCTCCTTTTTGTCCTCTGCCTTGGTTAATATTTCCCTAAACTCCTGCGTCTTTTTTGGAAAGTCATCACTTTCAAACTTGGAAATATTTGCCTCCAGAGCATTGATTTTTTCGACTGTTTTGGCCGTACCTTTTATCCATTTGGAGCTTGTATCACCGAAGATTTTACTGAAAATTGCCATTTAGCTATATTAACACAAACCCCTCACCAAATTAAGCTTAACTTGGTGAGGGGTACTTATTTTCATTTGAGGCAGGTGGTGGCTAATCTCCAACATATGTGCCTATGTGAGTGCGATCACCCGCCACAGATAAAAACAACTCTATAAACAATTATACCATGTCGGGCCGTTGGGAATCGAACCCAATCTATATCCTCCCGAAGGATACGTACTACCGGTATACTACGGCCCGGTGCCGAGGAGGAGATTTGAACTCCTATGAGATTGCTCTCACTAGCTCCTGAAGCTAGCGTGTCTACCAATTCCACCACCTCGGCAATTTTATAACCAATTCCCTGCCCGCCATCAGCTGCGCTTCAGGCGCTGGCAGGCGGGCGCTACGTGCCTATATTTAATTTTGCTGCGCACCTCGTAGCTCTTTTGAGAGAAGTGGTGTGGACCCGACGAGAATCGGACTCGTGCCTCGGCAATGCGAATGCCGCGTAATGCCACTTTACTACGGGCCCGTGCATCCTGAAGGGATCGAACCTTCGGCCTTTCCGATGTGAACGGAACGCTCTACCACTGAGCTAAGGATGCTCGGTGGACCTGATCGGTCTCGAACCGACTGCCTCCACTATGCCATAGTGGCGCTCTAACCAGATGAGCTACAGGCCCATTAAAATCAATTTGGGAATCGCTTCAAGCTCAAGTTGAATATGACTTCCAGCCCCCATAATAACACAAACACCCCTGTATTTTTTATTCTTTGTCGGTTTCCCTATCGTTCTAGGATCAAATTTTGTTTTATAAAAATTACTTAAAGGAATGCCTGTAATTTTTGACCAATATCTTTCAAGACTTTTTAAATTTTGATCTGCTCTATAACTCACTCTGCATTTTAATTTTTTATGATTTATGCCATAGCATATTTCTAATAATTTTATATAAAGTAGAATTATATTCGGATCGGAACTTCCCAATACCATACCGCTATGACCTTTCCATTTTGTTCCTTCACCTAAGTACAGAACAGATAATATCATTTTTAAAACTAGTATATCTTTTATTTTTCGCTTCATGGGTTTAATATTATTGAGAAGTTTTTGCAATAATCTTTCTCTCTTGATCTTATTTGAAGCCCATGCGAGTTTCCTTGCACGTGTATAATTAATCTTATTAATCTTCGTTACTTTACTCTCATACCAATCTGGCAGCTTAACACCACTACACCAACTAGAAAGAGTGCTTTTAGGAATTGGGGATTTGATTAGAATTTGAATTTCAGAATATGTTTTTCCTTTAGCCCGGAGTTGCCGAACGCGCTCTTTGATTAAAATATTTCTAATTCTAATATTGTACCCTAAAGTAGGTATATGTGCAAATGCAAAATATCATTTTATTATGGGCCCAGAAACATATTTATATCATAAAGTCGGGGTACCCGGAATCGAACCGGAACTACATGACCCCCAGCCATGCGTACTACCACTATACGATACCCCGAGCAATTAACTTTTAGACTACCACTATATTTATCCCGTACCAAATTTTACTTTGGTTCGGGACTACGGCCCGGTTCACGAAACCGATTCTATCATATGCTCTACTAGGTGGTGAAGTTTGGCGCCGACGGAGTGGAGGGAGTCCTCCAAATGGGAATGCGGGCGGAGGTCCGGCGTGGAAGTGATGTTGGTTAGGAAGAATCCCCTCTTTGGATGCAAAGTAAAATCGGCTTTTAGATAATGCTTGGCACCCAAATGCTGGTGTAATTGCTTGGTGAATTTTATGGCTTGATCCTTCTCGCCCTTGGAAAGATTGTCCGGCGGTAAAACATAAATGTCTTCCTCACGGAAGTTTGGAATGACATGAACCGCGGAAGGTTTGCCTTCGATAAATTCCTCAACTATTATATTACTTACCTTATTCATTATAGTTGTTAATTCATCAAAAGTTTTGACTACTTCAATTTCATTACCAACCTTCACGACCCACGGTGCAGGGAACTTTTCATGCACCGCTCGCGCGCTCCTAGGAGCAACGATATACCTAGTCATATTTACGCCGATACTGTTCAAGTGCGTTCTTAGCATTTCCCTACTATTTTCCAACGCAGAATAAAAATGACTTTGATTAATTTGTGGAATATTAAAACTTTGAAGTATTGAAGCCGAGGACGGATGCGCCACATTCCAAACAATATCAACTTTATGCACTAAATCCGAAGGCAGTATCGGCAAGCCACCTAAATGCCAAACCCCATCCTTATCAATAAAAATATCCACCGGCTTATATTTCTCCCTTAAATTTTCAGAAATATATACTATCAAATTCCCGCCTTCCTTTATGGACTTCTGATAATCCTTTCCCTTCCCTCCGCGGAGTATGCCGACTCGTTTCATAGATAAATTTTAGCACAAAAATGACAAAACCACCGCTAAAACTTGTGGTTTATCGCAGTGGTTCTAGGTACCCACTTATTGCTACTTGCCCCGTCGTTCGCGCAACGACGGGGCCGGTGCACTACCAAGACAACGACGTAATTCCGAGACCGATTCCACTCAGCACTGCGACAACAATGATGACGCGAATCCATCGCGGAATCCTGAACCAGGGGTCTTCCCACGACAGCTTCCTTTCTGCCGTAGGGTCGCCTTCGAACTCCAGAAAACGATTCCGATCGGATTCATCAGGCATGGTGCACTCTCCCTTTTTTAATCCTACCTCCTAATTATACTTTGCGCAAACAAAAAAAATACCCCATTATGAGGTATTCTTTCTTGTCCGCCAGAGGCGGATAAACTGTCCTTTGTTTTGTTTCGTTCCTTGCCCCGTCGCTCGAGAGCGACAGGGCTTTAACTTAGGGTCTTTCCCCTTATGTCAAACTCTTTTTAGGACGAGAGTTGTTGTCCATTGTGAAGTCAATTGAGCTTCACAATACCGACTCAATTAGTCCGACCAATCCCTGGCCTTAGCCCCGCTTTTGACAGGGCTCTCTCCGATATAGATCAGAGGGACGATTTTCAAATTGAATTATTCCACGAGCAGGTTCCCCTACCCGTGCCTTGTTACGACTTAGTCCCTGTTACCGAGCTTACCGTAGACCCCTCCCCAGTTTTCCAGAAAAATAATTTCAAGATCAATGTAAATTTTTACTCTTACAATATCTTAAAAACTGGGGAGGGGGCTTCGGGTACTCCCGGCTCCCTTGACTTGACGGGCGGATTCGGCTTTTTAGAACATTGCCGGTCCCCACGTAGCGAGCGGATTTCCCGCACTACGCGAGTCCAAGAGTTTTTTGATTCATTTTCGATTTAAGTATCCTAATCTTACTTATTCCTGCTTTTGAAAAATGGGCTTTGCTTTTAACAAGCTGGGCTATTTTACAGAAAACACGAAAACTATAATTTTTAGAATAACTTTGTAGAGGATGTTGTTTAAAAAACGGAATAATTATATTAATAATATCTGATTGGGCACTTACCGTATACCTATAGCATTGAGCGTGATTGGCTCGCTGCTCTTTTTGAAAATATACAGCACCGCACCCGATTGTATTCTTAACTTTTTCCAGAAGTTGGTGATCTTTCTCTTGCATTTTTATATGAAAATGCATTTGAATTCTTACTCCACTTCTATACCGAGGAGATTCTCCAACGTTTACATAGAAGCAACCTTCTCCATCTGTTAGTCCAACAACATACTCACTCGAAACTCTTGGCTTAGTCCTTCCCATGCATCAATCATATCATGACTTGACGCATAGTACTACGACACAGCTGACTTCTCATGTGCATAAGTTTCCATTAACACAAAAGATCTCCTTGGGTCATTTATCATTCTTTTCCAAACATCCTTATCGGGTTTTCTTGAATACTTCCCCATAACTCACCATACAGGTCGTATCGCCCTTATATGATAAGGCTGCTTTTTGTTACTAGGATCCTTCAGTCCACGCCTCACGGCCGAGGACTTACCCTTTCACTACTCTTTCGAGGTCGGATTTTAACCAACTAGACCTTGATAAACTGCCAAGCGCATTTATTTCTGAGTACAAGACTTGAGAACGTATTCACCGCGGTTTAGCTGACCCGCGATTACTAGCAATTCCAACTTCATGAAGTCGAGTTGCAGACTTCAATCCGAACTGGGGCCGCTTTTAAACGATTAGCTCAGAGTCGCCTCGTCGCT
>Ga0156255_121_pt1 | contig 25220 bp, 24 predicted proteins | sample RifCSPlowO2_12_FD_107904 | JGI IMG/M metagenome (GOLD analysis project Ga0156255, IMG submission 107904) | Candidatus Nomurabacteria bacterium RIFCSPLOWO2_12_FULL_44_11
TTGTTCTTTTTTATTTTAATATTCCGGGGTAGCTCAGCGGTAGAGCGGTCGCCTGTTAAGCGATTTGTCGTAGGTTCGATCCCTACCCCCGGAGCCAGTTAGCGGTTTTGTTTTTATTGTTGTATAATGATTTATAGTTAGAAAATATGTCAATCAAAAAATCATCTTTGGAACAAAAATGGTATTATAGGGTGGCGAAGGTATTTTTTCTATTACTTCCATTCTTTGTTGTCGCTATTATTTTTTATAAGGGTTATCTAAATATTGATATATCACAAAAAAATGTTGGCGATATATTACAGAAAAATGGTATTTATATTATTTATATGGTGGGAGGATTAGTCCTGTATTTTTTAATTTTAAAAGGAGTTTGGAGAGGTTTTCTCTATATTGCATTCGGCGGATTGGAAGATGATACGCGAAAGAAAATTGTCGCAGCGGCACAATCTGCCAACTCAACTATCCAACCAGCACCTGTTAAGAATAACGGTCTGGGAATAGCTATTTTTTTAATATTTTTGATAATCTTTATAATATATATAACCACTTTTACTGATACAGCTCCCTCCTATACTGGAGATAGTAGTGGGGGCGGTGGAAACAAAAATAGTCAGTGTATCCCTACGGGATGTGGTTCCTTGTACCGCTGTTCTGGGGACTACTATTTGTCAGGAGTGCGAACCGGAGTAACCGGATGCTTCCCTTTGGGCTCGCGTCCCAGCGATATCTACTCTGGCTGGTCAGGGACATGCAGACAATGCCCCTAATTTTCAATTCAGAAAATAGCTTTTTTATTGATTCTGAGTTTTTATATATTTCGCCCAAAGTTTTTTGAAATCTTTTGACTTTTCTTTTAATTGTTCAAGATTTCCTCTCGCAACAATTTTGCCATCTTTGAAAAAGAAAATATCATCAAAAAGTGAAAGTAAATGCAACCTGTGGATAGAGGAAATAATAGTTTTGTCTGGCAAGCTTGAAAAAATATTTTCATAAATCTTAAGTTCATTATGAAAATCTACGCTACTTGTTGGCTCGTCTAAAAGAATAATATCTTTGTCTTTGGAGGCTAAAAGCCCACGCGCGAGCGCTAAGCGCTGTTTTTCGCCTCCGCTTAAATTCACTCCTTTTTCCACGATACTGGATTCCAAACCTTTAGGTAGTCGGGAAATTACTTCCGTGAATGAAGCCATGTCCGTAAATTTTCTTATCTCCCTATCTTCATAATCCACACCCAGTGTAATATTTTCCCTAATAGTAGTAGAGAAAATCTCTGGGTCTTGTGGTATTAAAGAAATGGAATCACTTATTATATTTAAATCATCTCCGCACTCTTTATCGTTAATACAGAGAATTATGCTCTTTGGTAAATAAAGTCCACGAAATATTTTTAGGAAAGTCGTCTTGCCACCGCCACTTTCGCCAATCACCGCAATTTTTTCTCCTCTCTTAAAATCAATATTTACATCATCCAAGTGTAAGTCAGCATCTGTCTCGTTGTGATATGAGAAGGATAAATCTTTAATTTCAATCAAGGACCAGTTTTTAGGTAAGTATCTATTTTCCAGCAGTGTAGTGTTTAGAAAGTCCGCTGATATTTCTTCGGCGTTTGATATATTGGAACGCCATTTTACGGCGTCATTGTAGAGTTGGGCAAAACTAAAAAATGTTTCCCTGACTTTTGATGCATAACTATATAAAATATAGACAAAACCAATCAAAATGATATTTCCTTTACTCACGTTGGAAAAAAGATAAATGCCTATGGTTAAAATAACCGAGAGTTGCCCGAGAGTTGCCGCCCAAAACCACTTCATTTCATTATTTATGATATTTTTCTTAAACTGCAAAAATGGAGTATCAATGGACTTACTGATAGCTTTAAAAACAAGGTGTTCTATGCGTAGTATAATGACTGTCGTGATGTTGCTTATCACATCATAAACTTTAGCGGATATTTTATTTTCTAATTGATTAACAACTCTGTATCCAGGTATTAATTTTTTATCGTAAATGAACATTATGAAGAAAATAAAGGCGGATATGATTATTACCATAAAGGAAGCGTATAGATCTAAATATATTAGAGCGCCGAGAGAAATAACCAACCGAACAAATGCTTGGATAAACATAAAAGTCTCTTCCGAGAAAGAAAATATTGCGCTGGTGCCTTTTTCTATTTTATCTATTGTGTTCCCTGAATGATGGTCGGTGTGCCAAGATAAAGGCAAGGCCATAGTTCCGCGAAGTAAATATTCCTTGTAATTTTTTTTGGTTATAAAAGCGGTTTTTTGTTCGATAATTCTAGCAGGTGCCCAGAATGTCCAGAAAATAACCTCGGATGCAAGGAAAAGAAGTAGTATAAAAAATAAGTTGATAAGATTTTCTTTTGTTATTCCATTTTTTTGAATGTAATTTAGAAAATATCCAAAAATAAGCGGCTGCGCCGCATCAGCGATATTCGCAACAATAAACATCGTAGTCGCTGCTATGATATTTTTACGCCTATCTTGAGCATAAAAATACATTTTTCGCCAAAGATATACGACTGGATTATTTGAGATACTTTTCATAAACAAGTTTTATTATAACATGGAAAGAATGGTATAATGGCTACAATGGTTTCTTTTATGTCAGTATTTATGTCATGACATATATAAGGATATGGCTAAAAAATTTTCAAAAAGAAATATTCGCAAAATTACCCGGAGCGGCAACAGCTTAAGTGTTTCTTTGCCAGTGGAGTTTTTAGCCAAACTTGGCTGCCCGCCCGCCTCGCCTGAGCGAGCATGATATGTTTTATACTTATGTATTAATGAGTAAAATAGATAATAAATTGTATGTGGGTTACGCTACAGACTTAAAAAAGAGAGAAAGTGAATATAACGATGGTAAAGTTATTTCAACAAGAAATCGTCGCCCATTTAAGTTAATTTATTACGAAGCATGTGAAAATAAAATGGATGCTATAATGAGGGAAAAATATTTTAAAACAGGTTTTGGCAGACGATTTCTTGAAAATAGGTTAGAAAATGCTCTTCAGGCTCGCGATGGCGGGCGTGGGCACGAAAAACAAAAAGTAGTCATCAAAAAAATCCGCGGAGGATTACAGATCAAGGATTGGAAGAAATAATTATCAAGGGTTACCCTTGTTTAGCTATTAAAATGATTTCAGAAAAACTTAAAAACATATTTCTACTATCTGTTATTGTTTTCATTGCTCACGGCTTAGAGGAAATTATTAGGGGATTTTCTAACATTGACCCCCATTTAGATTTTATGTTTGGGAAATTGGCTACATTACCTACAATGCAAGCACTATTTATCCTTTTTCAAGTTATGCTTTGGTTTTTACTTATAATTGGCTACTTTATGCTAAAAGGAGAAAAGTGGCGTCTATGGCTGATGTTCATTCCAGGACTTATTTTTATTTACGAGTTGCATCACTTTTATAAAGCATTTGAGGTTGGCGGTTATTATCCTGGATTATATACCGCATTAGTTTTTCCGATAATAGGTTACTTTTATTGGCAAGAATTGATTAGGATAGTTGCGAAAAAAAATACATCCCTGGATTAATTACTGCACCATTCCACATACTTAATTCTGCTATATATTTCCTTATATGAATAAAATCAAATTGTTGGGCTTTGGAATCTTAATATTGTTCGGTGCATTTTTCTTTGTTTATGGTGAATTTGATGACAGCCCAGGCGGGCAGCTGATGGGCCTACTAGCAGTCATTATAGGTATCGTAGGTATAATAAAGAGAAGGAAGAAAACTCCCTAGCGATGTGTGCACCCGGCCCAGCAGCAGGGACGGCGCTTGCCTTCTGTAAGTTCAGTGTGAACCCGCCGGATATGTTGAATCCTAGTTTCCTTTTTCTTTACCGACACTACCCAGCAAATCCATTCATTGCGCGCGAGTGGAGTAATGTCTTCCCATGCCGCTAGGGCTCGCGGGCTAGAAAAAAGCGCCCTTCGCAAATCCGCCGGCACTGTATGCACTACGCCTCCCGCAATTTCAATTCTCTTCATAAAACTATTTTATCAAATCCTCGCCTTGACATACAAATGAGCGTTCGTGTATAATATATGTATCATTATGAAAAAGACCCTTATGCAGATTCGTCTGCATCGGGGGCTTTTTCTTTTTAAATCTTAATTGAGAATTTATGATAAAGTTCGTTCAAAAATGTAATCTCTAGATTTTTATTTCTAATTAAGATAGAACATTTGTTTTCATCTGGGGCGATAACCCTGCTAATAACGTTATTATCTTTGAGAAACTCCACGAGACATCCAAAATCCCCGTCACCAGTTATAAGAATACAGGAATCAAAAGATTTGGTGTAAAAATCAGAGACGGTTTTTAATACAAGTTCTGCATCACAATTTCCTTTTATTTTTTCTCCCACAGAAACTGTTTGTTTGAAAACTAATATATAACCACAACTCTGTAAATGTTCATAAAATTTTACTCTTTCGGGTACTAGTCCAATAAACAAATAAACACTGGCCGCCTCATATTTCTGTCCAAGCCACCCTCTAAGTTTCTTATAATTAATTTCAAACCCAAGCTCTTTAGCTGACCTGTATAGATTATTCCCGTCAATGTATATGTTGATCTTTACCATTGTCCCATTTTAACACATTTAATTTTATGCTATAATGTGCCAAAGGTCGGCGGTTGTAAATTAAAATTAGACAAGTAACTTCTAAAATAATATGGCAGATCAAACAATTTATGAAAAGTTAAAAGCGACTTGCCCCTGCGGATCCGGTAAGTCCTATGTGGAGTGCTGCGGCAAGGGTGAGATGTGCCCATGCGGAAGCGGGAAAAAAGCGATTGATTGCTGTTTCAAGAGTCCGGAAACGCACAAGATGTAAACGGTGTGAAATTTTGATGAACCCAAACCAAAAACCGCTCCTTAGTTTATTTTGGGTGGTTTTTGGTTTGGGCTGTCTTTTGGAACTAACTTCTAGTAAAATATGGGTATGAAGAGTATTTTTATCACCAGGCAAATACCAGAAAACGGCATCAAAATACTTAAGGAAAAAGGATACGATGTGACGGTTGGTAAATACAAGACACCCCCGACCCAGCCAGAACTAATCGAAGAATTAAAAAAGAAAAATTATGATGTCGTCGTTCCCCTCCTGACCGATAAGATAGACAGTGCCGTATTCGATGCCGTCCCTACGGTAAAAATTTTTGCGAATTACTCCGTCGGTTTTGACAATATTGATTTGGAAGAGGCCACAAAAAGAAATATCGCCGTCACCAATACACCGGGTGATTACGTAGATGGCGTGGCTGAGCACGCAGTGGCACTTCTCCTCGCCATAATGGCTCGGCTGGCCGAAGCTGATCAGTTCGTCCGAGCTGGCAAGTATCAGGGCTGGGACCCGATGCTTTTCATGGGAGACAAACTAAATGGCAAAACCGTAGCGGTGATCGGCACTGGCCGCATCGGCGAGCGATTTGCACGCAAGCTTTCTTCTGGCTTCGGCGTAAAAATAATTTATTACGATGTAGTACGTAACGAAAGAATTGAAAAAGAATGTGGTGCGCAATTTGTAAGCTCGGTGAATGAGGCCTTGGCACTCGCCGATGCCGTGAGCATTCATGTTCCCCTACTCCCGACCACCCATCACTTGATCAACAAAAACAACCTGGCAAAAATGAAACCAACTGCCTATTTGATTAACACTTCCCGCGGACCGGTCGTAGATGAAGAGGCCTTGGTGAAAGCATTACAAAATGGAAGGATCCGGGGTGCGGGACTAGATGTTTTTGAGTTTGAACCGAAACTTACCAAGGGACTCGTGAAGCTGTCCAATACGGTCTTGTCCCCGCATATTGCCTCTTCCCAACTCGAATCGCGTGAAGAAATGGCGGAGATAGTGGCGAATAACATTATTGATTTTTTTGAGGGACGGGTCCCGAGAAATAAAGTGAATAAATAAAAAAAATGGGAGAAAAAATGGGCAAACTTATTTTAGCGCGACATCATGCATCCGAATGGAACGAGCTCGGGATATGGACCGGGATTCGGGATATTCATCTTTCGGGTTACGGATTTGAAAAGTCCGAAGACATGGGGCTTCTAATCAAGGACGTGACCATCGATTATGCGTTCACTTCGATGCAGGTTCGGGCCATTGAAACAATGTCTTGCATGCTCGATATTTGCAAGCGCCACAGTGTGCCGACCGAGCATTCCGCCGCCTTAAACGAGCGCGATTACGGAGAATATACCGGCAAAAACAAGTGGGAAATGGAGAAAATTTTAGGCGCGGAGGAATTTAAAAAATTACGCCGGGGGTGGGATTATCCAATACCTAACGGGGAGTCGCTTAAGACGGTCTATGATCGCACGGTGCCTTTCTTTTTTGAAAAAATCCTGCCCCTGGTTTTGGAGGGCAAAAATGTTTTGGTGGTAGCCCATGGAAATTCCTTGCGCTCGCTTCTTAAATATATTGAAAATATTTCAGATCAGGATATTGCGGACACAGAGTTCCCCTTCGGAGCCGTGATGATTTATACGCTGGATGAGAACGGACATAAATTGGGAAAGGAAGTGCAGGATATCATTCGTAACCTTCCTAAAGAGAGGACGTCTCGCGCGCAAATTATCGCCACTATTGGTCCGGCGTCAGCTAAAAAAGAAGTTCTCAAACAAATGATTGAGAACGGCATGAGTGCGGCTCGGCTTAATTTCGCCTGGGCGGACAAGGAAGAAAAAGGTCCTCACATTACTTTGATTAGAGAGCTGGCGGCAGAACTATCCGTGCGTATCCCGATAATTGAGGACCTACCCGGACCCCGGGTGAGCGGAGCGCACGGACATACCTATGACAAAACGAAATTTGGTTTTACCGAGCGGGACCGAGAACTTGCCCAATTCGGCATTGAGCGCAAAGTGGACTACCTGGCTCTCTCTTTCGTAAGAAGTGCTAAAGAAATCGAAGCGTGCCGGGCAGCGATCCAAGAGTTTTCCGGAACCCAAAAAATTATCGCGAAAATTGAGTGCCAGGACGCCCTGAATTCCATTGATGAAATCATCGCAGTGGCAGATGCCGTTATGCTTGCCCGCGGCGACCTGGGCAATGAAGTCCCGTTAGAGAAAATTCCCTTCGTGCAGGATATGATTATCAAGAAATGCAAGGCCGCCGGCAAACCGGTCATAACCGCGACCCAGATGCTAATTTCCATGACGGAAAATCCTGTGCCAACCCGGGCGGAAGTGACCGATGTAGCCAATGCAATTCTGGAAAAATCCGACGCAGTAATGCTCTCGGAAGAGACAGCCATCGGCAAATACCCGGTGGAAGCCGTGGCCATGATGAAGAAAATTATAATCGAAGCGGAGGAGCACATGGGCCGCAGCACTCATATAAATCTTCTATAAAAATGCCTAAAATATCGTCAATAAAAGCGGAGGAAACTACTGACTCGCGCGGAAACTCTACCCTATTGGCCACTTGTCTGCTTGCAAGCGGTGCTCTGGGTAGTGCTTCTGTTCCGTCCGGCACGAGCACGGGGAGACACGAGGCCTGCGAGCTCCGAGATCCGGATGGCAAGGGAGTGCAAAAGGCAATAAAAAATGTTAATGAGGAAATTGTAAAAGCGGTGATGGGAAAAGAAGTGGATCAGACAGCATTGGATGAATTACTAATAAAATTAGACGGCACGAAAAATAAATCCCGCTTGGGGGCGAATGCTATATTGGGGGTTTCCCTTGCATTCGCTCGCGCAACCGCGAAGGAAAGGAACTTGGAGCTCTACGAACATTTGGCAAATTTATATTTTAGAGATGAAAACGCACGAAAATACAAAATACCCGAACCGGCTTTCAATGTCTTAAACGGCGGCAAGCATGCTAAAAATGGCCTTGCCTTTCAAGAATTTTTATTAATTCCAATTGGATTTAATACCATAATGGAAAAAGTCGAAGTGACTCAAAAAATAATTGTGTCTCTGAAGGATTTGCTTTTACAAAACGGACAATCAATAGAGCTCGGTGATGAAGGCGGCTTTGCGCCGAAGCTCAAGTCGAATGAAGAAGCTCTGGAGTATTTGGGAAAAGCAATTTCTGCCGCCGGATACGATACCCAAAAAGTTAAACTAGGGATTGACGTCGCCGCATCCAGTTTTTGGAAAAATGAACATTATGCGATTGAGGGAAAAATGCTTAATGCAGGAGAAATGATTTCAATGTATGAAAAATTATGCGGGAAGCATGAAATTATTTCTATCGAGGACGGGCTCAACGAGGAGGATTTTGCAGGATTTGCACAGATGAATAAAAAACTGGGCGGAAAAATAAATATCGTGGGTGACGATCTGACCGTCACCAATGTGGAATTAATCAAAAAAGCTATAGAAAATAAATCCATCAATACACTTTTAATTAAACCTAATCAAATAGGCACCTTGTCGGAAACCTTGGCAGCGATAAAATTAGCGAGGGAAAATAATATTAAAATTTTTGTCTCGCATCGTTCCGGAGAAACAGTGGATAGTTTTATTGCCGACCTCTCGGTGGCTGTCGGAGCAGAATTCATCAAAGCCGGAGCGCCTACCCGCCCAGAGCGGATGGCTAAATATAATCGTTTGATAGAAATCGAGAAAGAAATATCTAGATCAAAAATTTAATGGTATTTTTTTCCAGGTCTTTCCAGGCCATTCTTGAAATCCACGTCCTTTAAAAGTATGGAGGGTCTCCTCTCCTTTTGATACACTTCCCTCATATTCAACTATTTGTTCAGAAACGAAAACTTCAGGTAGGAGTGGGTGGACTTTGATTCCTGGGCTATCTGCTGTAACAAGCTTAGTAGAAAAGTTTATTTCATACTCCGCATTTTTTGAAGAAAAAATAGTATGGTATGGAATTTCCACTCCGACAGTTATATCTTCTTTCCACTCCAAATGCTCAATTTTTCCCAACGCATTAGCCCGCTGTGGATATCGGAAAATGAATCGATTGAAGGGCTATGTTGTTTGTAATTTAAATTCCACGAAACGTCGTCGGCCTTACAATTAATTTCATAATGATATGTATCTTTCTCGATGATTCTGGCATTATCCATTCGCAACGACGCAGAAATGTCGTCAACTTCTATTTTATCCATATCAATTTTCTTCACCATGCCATACAACACACCGTCCTTCAATATCCTCACTACCAAGCGCCCGCCCCCGAGTTTTGTTTTCTTTTCAGGGTCAAGCATATAGTAAATAATATAACCGGCTAAGTCTTTTTGAATGAAATTAAAATATTTCCATTCCACATAGCTTTCGGTATGCAGCTCGTCTCGATAATTCAAATAGTGCCAATTATCATCATGTGGCTCAACGGGAGTAATGCGTTTTTGTAACATATCAATATCTTAACAAAAATAAGCGTATTTCACAAAACAAAACCCGCCTTGCGGCGGGTTTTGCGGCACATACATTGTTACGATAAAAGTGTGAGTTTAACCTCACGCTCACAGGGGGAGTATAGCATAGTTTTAATTAAAAAGCAACTTGAATAGAAAAACCCTCTCTTGCGAGAGGGTTTTTCGTGTTTGGTTCTGTATCTATAAGCCGAATTCTGTTTCCCGCCAAGGGCGGGATGATGCAATTTATCTAGGTCCGAAATTGCTCCCGGACTCAAGCGATTCTTCCCTCACCAATTTGTAAAAATTGGTGAGGGACACGATCTTGCACACGCGTAAGGATTTTGCTCCGACGCCTCAAGAAAACTTAAGGGTCGGAGGGCACGACTTTACGTCGGCCCCGTTTCACTCCCACTGAAGGGTTTCGTCACTGTTCGCACCTCGCGACTTGCGCCGGACGGGCGTTACCCACTACGTTTAATTCCGACCGAAGCCGGAGCTGTGTGTTCGGACTTTCCTCCCCTCCGACCAAAGCCAGAAGAGTAGCATCCAATACAGGACTAGCATTATTATACTACAACCTTGTTAAAAATCCAACTGCACTTCGTCCCCTACTTTTAAGTAATGCAAATCGGCAAAGCCGGCATTAACTTCCAGGACATATTTCGAGTCGGCATTCGGGCCGAAAGAATTCGGGAAACTGGCGGGGCTTGCATTTTTTTCGATATATATAACTTTCTGGTTTTCATCTATCCAAATTATATCAATCGCAAAGTTCATATCCCGCATCCAAAAAAAGTGCCTGCCTAGCGCCGGAAAGACAAAAAGCATGCCTTCATTTTCACCCAAGGATACCCGCCCGCTGAGTCCCCTTGCCTGCTCCTCCGGCGTCAGGGCGAGGTCGACTTTTACTTTGACATCGCCCAAGGTTACATACTGAATTTCTTGGATTTTAAGTTCCGGCGCTGGTCCATAACGCAGAAGAAAAAATCCAGCCACAAAAAAAATAATTAGGATAAAAATTGGAGATATTTTTTTCACTTTTGACTTTATGAACTTTATAACCCTGCCTGCGGCAGGCAGGTTTCAACTACTTGTGGTCGCCGTTGGTCCAGCCGAAAAGCTTGCCGATCTGGTCCGGGCTCTCGCGCCGGCGAGCAATTTTGACAGTGCCATCCTTGGCGATTATCTTCATCGGCAAAGCGAGCAAGCAATGATGCGAAGAAAGAGCATCCTGGTAAGCGCCAGTATCTAAAACCGCTACCAGCTGATCTCCGTCCTCGCGTAACTTCGGCAGGAGAATGTAATTTCCACCTTCGGTATATTTATCATCCGAATCACAGGTGCTGCCAGCGAGCCAGGTACGCTTGAGGGGCGTATGCATATTATTCGCCGGAATAACGTGCCATTTCTGGTGAATTGCCCAGGTATCTTTGAGATCGTTCATGAAACTGCCATCGACGATATACCAGGCAACTGCGTTGGCTTTTGGAATGCCCTTTTCGGAGAGCACCTTGTATAAAGTAACTTGGGCCGGGGCCACAATGTATTGTCCCCATTCTATGGCCAAATTTGGGTGCCTGATACCGGCCTTGTCCGAGAGACTTTTCAAGGTCTTGATTATTTTACTGGAAACAATTTTAGCGGTATAAAACTTTTTCTTCTCATACGGCACCCCGAACCCTCCGCCGATGTCCAGTGTATCCAAACTTGGATGCGTTTTTTGAAGCTCGCGGTAAATACCAAAGCCGTGCTTCACCGCGTCCAGGATGCTTTTTTGGGTCTTGATTTGCGAACCCATATGATAGTGCATCACCTTCAAATTCTTGATCTTGCTTAGATTAAGGGCATCTCGCTCGGAAAGACCAAAGCGGTCAAACTTTTTATCCCAATGCGTATCGGCTTTGAAGTTGAGATCCACCCGGACACCGATATCCCCTTTAAGCTTGGACACTCTCTCAATTTCTTCGTTGGATTCAATAATCGGCACGATATTCATGCCTTTGCCGCGTAGTTCTTCTATGAGATCAAGATATTGGTGGGTCTTTGGACCATTACAAAACACTCGAATTTTTGTATTGAACCTTTCACCTTCCCAAAGTTTTTTCACTATCCATAGTTCGTTGGCCGAAGTTACTTCCAAGTTCGCCCCTTCCGAAAGAAGCGGCAAGATAAATTCCTTGTTTTGGTTCACTTTCATCGGGTAGTGATAAAAGAACTTTCCCCGGTAACCATAAATTTTCATGTAGGCCTGAAAATAGCCGATGAGGTCTTTCAACCGATCCTCGATAATGAACGGGAAAAGAATCTGGAGCGGAGTGCCATATTTTTGCGCCAAATCGTTTAGATTGTAGATATGGTGGCCCTCGGTGGCGGTGAGATCGCCGTCCTTGTTCACGCCGAAAATTTCGGTGTTGAATTCATCGATACCAAGTTTCCAAAATTTTCTCCAATTTTTTGCCGGTCTCCTCGGTTTGCGTTTCTTTCGCAGTTTTCTTTTTGCCATAAAAGTTTAAATCAGTATACCACTATAAATAAAAAAGTAAATGGGTTTAAGCGCCGTTAACTAAAAAATTAAGCAGCGCTTTGATAGTATGCAAGCGATTCTCCGCCTGTTCGAAGACCAAAGACCTTTTTGATTCAAAAATATCTTCCGTAACTTCTTCATTTGGGTGCTTCGGAAGACAGTGCATGAAAACGGTGCCGCGATTGGCCAATTTAAACATCTGCTCGGTAACTTTATAGGGAGCAAAAATTCTCCGTCGCGTATCCGCTTCTTTTTCCTGCCCCATCGAAACCCAAGTATCGGTGTAAATAACATCTGCTCCCCGCACTGCATTTTCAATATTATTGGTTACAAGCAGTGTCCCTTTGCTTTTTTTGTTTAAATTCTGGGCCTCCTTTATTACTTTAGGGTTGGCTTCATAACCCTTCGGCGTGGCAATACGGAAATGTAGACCCAAACTGGCGCAAGTGAGCATTAATGAATTGGCTACATTGTTGCCATCGCCCACGAAGGCCAGTTTGAGTCCCCGAAGAGAGCCAAAATGCTCCTCTAGAGTAAGCATATCCGCCAGCACTTGACAGGGATGATACAAGTCGGAGAGCGCATTGACTACCGGCACCTTCGAATAATTTTTAAGTTCCTCGAGGGTGCTGTGGGCATACACTCGAGCGACAATTATATCCGTCCATCTCTCCAAATTTCGGGCAATGTCGCCAATGGGCTCCCGGTCCGGAATCCGACCGTCATTTAAGACCGAGTAGCCGCCCATTTCGGCCACGCCGATTTGCAAAGTGAATTTGGTTCGGAGGGAGGCCTTTTCGAAAAGGAGCGCCACTGTTTTGTTTTTGAGCCGGGAAGCAAAACGCGCGGGGTACTTTTTTACCTCTGCGCTCAAGGCGAGAACTTGTTTGATTTGGGCCGGAGTTAAATCGGTATCTTTCAGATAATGCATGTAATTAGAATTCTAGCACACTTATTTATATTTTTGGAGAAAATTTTGTTTAAACTCAAAAAAATTCTCGTCTAAGATGGACTGCCTGATTTTTTTAACTAAATTAATAATGAAATATAAATTGTGAATTGAGGCAAGCGTGCCAGCTTGCATTTCCTTGCCGCGGAAGAGATGACATAAGTATGCGCGGGAGTAATTTTTACATGTATAGCATCCGCAATTTTTTTCGATTGGACTAAAATCTTCCCGAAATTCGGCGTTGGTGATATTTATTTTTCCCCCACTGGTATAGAGCGTGCCGTTGCGGGCATTACGCGTCGGCGCCACACAATCAAAAAGATCCACTCCGTTCTCAATTCCCGGAAATAAATCTTCCGGTTCGCCAATGCCGAGCAAATGCCTGGGCTTCCCTTCCGGCAGGATTTCATTCACCCAACGTACGGCAGTATGAATATCTTCTTTGGCAAATGAGCCGCCAATGCCAAATCCATCAAACCCGCCTCGACTTCCGTCGGTTCGGGCAAGCTCTAATTTAGCCATAAATTCAGCTGATTTTTTGCGCAGGTTTTCATCCCGACCACCTTGCACGATACCAAAAATGGCAGGAGAAAAATGGGAATCACGCAGACGGAAGGTTCCGCCCGAAGGGTGGAGTAATGTTAAGTGATTTCCATTTTTCTCCGTTTGCGACTGAGCAAAAGCATCGGGCGAGGTGGAAAGCTTTTGGTGCTCAGTTAAACTCCGCTTTGCCCAATTATGCGTGCGGACTAGGGCTTCTTCCTGGTAACGTAAATCCTCAGCCGGGCTGGTACATTCATCGAAAGCAAATATTATGTCGGCACCCAGGTTATGCTGTATTTGGATCGATTTCTCCGGAGTAATGTAGTGAATTGAGCCGTCGAGATGTGATTTAAAAGAAACTCCGTCCTCCCCTATTTTTGCCAGCCGCGGCGCAAGTGAATCGTCAAACCGCTCCGGAATCATTAAGCTCGGATCCGTAATTTTAACTACTTTACTTAGCTCTTTGCCGAACGCAGCGCCCAATGAGAAAACTTGGAACCCGCCGGAGTCCGTCATCGTAGGTCCCCACTTCGCTAAAGCTTCGCGGGGCGAGCCCCGCCAGTTCATAAATTTCGCAAGCCCTCCCGCTTTGGCTACCAGTTCATCTCCCGGCTGTAAATATAAATGATAAGTATTGCCAAGTACCACTTCCGCCCCCAAGTCAGCTACTTGTTCGGGCGTAAGCGCCTTCACCGATGCCTTGGTTGCCACCGGCACAAAAGCCGGGGTATGTATTTCCCCATGGGCGGTCGTGATCACCCCGGCGCGAGCCAGATTTTTTCTTCCGCCAGAGGCGGATCCGCCTTGGGCGGACAATTTTTTTATTATCTCAAATTTCATGTTGTTACGTAATCGATTACTTACATTAATATACTTCCTGCTGATAACATTTCTCACAGTAAATTATCTCTGGCCGCTCGGGTGCATAGCTTGTCTCAAACTCCACTTCACACTTCCCAGCATGATGCGCATGTGTCTTATCGCACATGCAAGTTCGGTGCCAGAATTTCGGAGAGTTAGTTTGACTTACTCTATTTGCGTGGCGACAGTTAAAGCATAACTTAGGTGGAGGCAGGTCGTGTTTTTTATAAAATTGCAATTCAGACGGAATAAATCGAAAAGCTAGAGAGCAGTTATGCATACATTTTCCTTCGTGTTCACAAGCTTTTGTTTCTTCATTTATAGCGTAGCTGCGTTCATCGGGCTCTCGCCAAACATATCCCCTTTCGAATACCTGCTCTTTGGTTAGGGGAAAGTAGATATGCGCGGTCTCGTTGTAGCCGAAAGGACTTGCTTCCATTGGAAAAAATTCTCCGTATTTATAAATTCTCCCTTTTTCATCAATATATGGCATATCTTGCATATGTTTAATAATTTTTTCCCGAAGTTCTTCATATCTTTCTTTTGAATATTTCTTGTTTAGAATGCAGTACTGTTTTTTCTTTACACCCACACAGCCAAAAAGATTTTTATTGTCTAGACACCACATGCTGTACTCAATATCCTGGCCAGAAATAGTTACAAACCAGCTAAATTTTAATCGGGAAGACCACCCAGACATTAGTGATTCATACAATAATTCGGAATTAACTCCAAAATGTGTGAAATCATAACAATGGGAACTTCTTGATTCTTCGGGCGTAATTAACATGCAGTATCGTGAATCATCCAGTTTCCCGCAAAAATAAGAATCCTTGACGTTCTTACAATTAAAAATGTAATCCCCAGAAACATCTTTGTTTTTTATTCCGTGCATATATTTTTGAGGGTACTTTATCCAAACCTCCTGCGCTCTTTTCCAAGCTATTTTGATTTTTTCGTGAGTAGAAGGATATAGTTCTTTGAGTTTTTCTTCATACTCTTCTTTGGTGTATGGCTCGTTAAAAATATGGTATTTTTTATTTACAAGATTAACACACCCAAAACAATCACTGCACCCTGTACAATTTTTACAAAATAAAAGATTGTAGCAGTGCATACAATCTACTGAAAACATTGTATTGTAACTTTTGTGCGTATTTGTTATCTCGTAGCAATTTTCGCTCTTATGAACAAAATAAGTGTCAATACAATCTTTTGAATTTGTAAGGTTGCTACCATAAGCGCAATCTTCATTGTAGTCACTATGAGTAACTAAATAGCAGTTCTTGAGATAACCAACCATATTTGTGTACTCTGAATTCACTAAACTTGTATATAAACCAAAACGGCTTACGGCTGGTACTTTATGCATTAAATCAAAAAGTTGTTCCAAAAACGGCCGCGATTCGTCAAAGTCAACACCATAATCCATTGCGTCCCATTTATCGCTCCACCAGCATTCATTGCAATAAACTACGATTGGCGATTGTTCGGAATAAACAGCTATCGTGCTATTGCCACAAAGTGCACATTTACGTTTATGGAGAGAACGTTCATTCCGCCAAGCAAGGCGCCTAATTAAGCGGCACTCCGGGCAAAAAGTCGGCGGGGGAACTTTGATTTTTTCATAAAACCCAAAATCATCCGGTTCGATGGTAAAATCTGCTTTACAATTCTGACACACCACATTTTTAGGTTCATAGCTCATAGTTTTACAATTTCCTGCCCCGTACCAAGCTCTGCTTTGGTTCGGGGTGGCATATTCGGTTTTCGGCTTGATATTCCTGGTTCATTTTGATTATGTTTTTTCTGTTGACAAATACTAACTGGTTGGTATATAATAAAAGGACAAATGGCTTCGGCCCGACCCTGCTTCGGCAGGGGTATAAACATAAAGAAAAACTCAAGGAATAAGCGCCTTGAGTTTTTCTTTTACTAACTTAAAATCTTTACTAGGTATCTTCGCGATAATGTGGCTAAATCTTTTCGCATCCATCAATCTAATTTGAGATAGTATAACTGCGCTTGGTTTATTCAAAACAGTTATCTGAGCATAGAAAATATTGTTCTTCTTGGTATGCGTTAAGGGCAAAACCCAGCAAATATCTTGATTAAATTTCCTAATAATCAAAACTGGGCGTAAGTAGTCGTCGCCTTTACCGTCTTGTTCATAACCAATATTCAGCCCTAAATGAGTATACCAAACCTCACCTTCATGAAAATAAGGACGATTTTCTATCTGGTCGATTTTTGATTTCCTTTTATGCCAATTAGTAAAATCTTTCATGGTCTGGTTAATTAAATTATAACATTAATATACTTCTTGCTGATAACATTTCTCGCAGTAAATAATCTCCGGTCGGTCGGGAGCGTAACTTGTTTCAAATTCCTCACGGCAAGGTTTAACCTTGCTGTGAAAGTGGTTTTCTTTACCGCACATGCAGGTCCTGTGCCAGAGTTTGAAGGGATTTTCTAATTTTAACCTTACGGAATTTCGGCAATAAAAACACTTTCTGGGAATGGGAATTGAGTGCTTTTTGTAAAAATTGAGCTCGTTTTGAACGATTTTATAATTTCTGCGACATTCTATGCATGCCAATACTTCGTTTAGAATAGAATCAGAAACGTCAACGATTGAATCCGGAATTTGCTCGGATCGTAGTGTCTCCTTCCCTTCGGTTTTTTGCAATTTACCCCACCATTTATATCCTTGCTTTTTCGCTTCTTCTTCTGTCAGAGGAAAATAATCTTGAGCCATTGTTTCGTCATACCCAAAATGAGACATCGCACTCGGAAAAAATTCACCATACTCCCCCGTTTTCTTCATATGTTCAATTAGTTTGTCGCGCAATTTAAAATATTCTTCCTTAGTGTATTCTTTATTTAAAATGGAGTATTGTCCATGCTTAATTCCCGAACAGCCAAAAAGATGCTTGGAGGAATGGCAATTTTCGGTATAAGTAATTTCCTGACTTTTTAAGGAGTAAATAGCAAACAGGACCTGAAAATCATGATCAGCGGTAAGGGCTTCATAACATTCTGAGCTTTTCCCGGCTGGCGCGAGGTCGTAGCTATCTTTAATTTCATTTCCGCGCCAAAGAAAATGCATGTCTTCACAATTTAGTGCCATGAAGGCATTTTTAGTATTTTTACAATTATATAATCCGTCACCGGTCGAGTTAACGCAGTTTCTAATGTTGGCAAATCTTCTTATTTGCTTTGAAAGAAATTCAGTGAAATCTTTTTTTGCCTGTTCTTGACCCGAATAAGTATCTAGTTTGTAGCTTTTTATTATTTTATTGTATTCTTCTTTTGTATATTGTTTGTTAAAAATGCAGTATTTTTTTTCACGCAAATTTACACACATAAAGCAATTCGAGCATCCTTTGCAGTCATAACAAAAAAGGCAATCTGTAAGCCCAGTGGAATAATAACAACTGCGGCAGTTATAGCAGTGTTCTAAAAATATACCGTCATATATAATTTGCGAATAATTATAAAGATCCAGGGAGTCGCAAATATCACGAGTTTCTGGACCGGCAACTGAATAAGAATACATGCAGTCCTCACTATACCAAGACATAGAAGTCATATAGCAATTCCTGGCGAAAGTTACATTTTGGGTATACTCACAATTTAAACTCCCCACTCCATCATCATTAATGAGGGAAAGTAATGGGACTTTATCTTGAAGTTCCCGGAATTGTTCAAAAAATGGTCTGGAGAAATCAATATTCTTCCCGTATTTTTTCGGGTCCCATTTATCGCTCCACCAGCATTTATTGCAATACACGGTAAGCGGCTTTTCACTATGGTAAAGAGAAATAATATTTTTACCGCACAAATCGCAGGTTCTATTATAAAAACTTAAGTCGTTACGCCAGGCCAAACGCCTCTGCAGCCGGCACTCCGGACAAAAGGTCGGCGGCGGGACGGAAATCTTTTCATAAAACCCAAAATCATCTGGCTCGATAGTGAAATCCTTTTTACAGTTAACGCATATTCGATTTTGTGATTTGTACTCCATAAATTCACTTTATTCTCTACCCCTACCCTTCCTCCCCCTACATAGGGGGAGGTGCTGAAAGCGGAGAGGGTAGGGTGGGTTATTTTTCCACCTCCACAAATTTCAGCTCAAAAATATTCACCGGGCTTGTGAGCAAGGCCTTTGTGAAGGCATCTCGGGGGTCGGAAATTATTGTTTGCACCACGCCTACTACATACGGCGTAATGCCCGGCAGGACCACAGTAGCTCCACGCTCGAGAGTGAAATCCCGCGACACAATCATTTCAAAGTTTCCCCCGCCCCGCCCAGTGATCGTGGTGAAGACATCGCGGCCTTCAATTACCACTTCGGTCTTCTCCCCGGGGTTCGAGAATAAAATTACTTTGGCAGAACTTGGGCCAACTTCACTCACTCTGCCAATGGGGATATTGCCGAGCGCAAAAACCAAATCCCCGGCACTCGCACCTTGATTATTCCCTGCATCAATAATTAAAGTGTCGTAAGGGCTCTGATTAGGTTTGGCTAATATTGCGGAAACAATAAAGTCCGCTTTAGCATTCTTCCTCCCCAAAACATCTTTCAATTTATTATTCTCATCTAACAAGGCATTATAATTTGCCATTTTGGCATCTTTTTCACTTAATTTTAACTTTAAATCCTCATTTTCTTTTGTTAAGGAATTTTTGGAGGCAAAGTAGGCAGAGATGTTACTAAATGTATTGCCCACGTTATTGCCTGCCACTAAAACGGGCCTGAAGATGGCCCCGGAAATATATGAGAGCCCCTTGAAAATTCCTGCTCGAAAATAAAACAAAACAAATAATAATACAACCACAATCGTTATATTTATTATTTTTTTATTTTTTACTTTTCTATCTTGGAGGTAGCTCATCTTGGTTTCGGATCAAAACATCCCGATATGCAGGCAGGTCATCTAAAATTATTCCCGCGCCGCGCGCCACGGAAGAAAGCGGGTCATCCACCACATAGACCGGAATTTTGAGAACCCTCTGCAGGAGCTGGTCCAGCCCCGGCAGAAGCGCTCCGCCCCCGGTGAGGGTTATGCCACGGTGCATAATGTCGGAGAGTATTTCCGGCGGAGTGGTCTCTAACATGTCTTTTACTCCATCTACCAGCTCTCGGATGGACAATGTTATTGCTTCTCGGACATCTGAATCAGTTACTACCACCTGACGCGGCAAACCGGTCAACAGATCGCGCCCGTGAACCTCTGTTTCCATATACTCCCCCGGCAGAACCGAGCCGATTGCGATCTTTACCATTTCCGCCGTGCGCTCGCCGATTAAAATTTTAAATTCATCGCGCATATAAGAGATGATGTCATTGTTGAGTCGATCTCCCGCAATTTTCAAATTTTTTGATTTGACGATCCCGCCCAAAGAGATAACCGCGATATCGGTGGTCCCGCCGCCGATGTCAATGATCATCGAACCCACTGGCTCCCGAATCGGAAGCCGAATGCCGATGGCGGCCGCCATTGGCTCCTCTACCAAAAAAACTTCTCGCGCCCCGGCGGAGCGAGCTGCATCATAGACCGCTCGCGTTTCCACATTGGTTGTGCCGGACGGCACACCCACTACTACCCGCGGTTTGCCAAATTTTTTTGAAATTTTATCCGCCTTGCCAATAAGATACGAGAGCATTTCCTCTGTCACTTCAAAGTCGGAGATAACTCCATCCACTAAGGGCCGGATAGCCCTAATGTGCCCCGGGGTGCGGCCGAGCATTTCTTTCGCCTGCATCCCGACGGCTAGTACTTGGTTGGTTTTGATATTTACTGCCACTACGGACGGCTCGTTGATGACAATGCCGTGCCCTTTCAAATAAACCAGGGTATTGGAAGTACCCAGGTCGATGCCGATATCATTGGAAATTAATTTGTAGAATCTTTCAAACATGTTTTTATTAATTCTTCGAGAGTTATTATTTTCCCTTTTTCTTCAGTGCGTTTTTTTATTTCTATGCCGCCTTCTTTTAAACTTCTGGATGAAACTACGGCCCTCTGTGGAATGCCAAGCAAGTCGGAATCGGCAAACTTTTCGCCGGCGGAAACTTCAGCCCTGTCGTCGAATAAAACTTCAATACCGTGTTTGATTAAAGTTTCATAAATTTTATCCGCCTCTTTGGCAATTTCCGCTTCCTCGCCTAGAGCCAGAAGGTGCACGGCAAAAGGAGCAATGGAATCGGGCCAAATTATGCCCTTCTCGTCCGCTAGGGCCTCCACCACGGCGCCCATTAGCCGCCCTAGGCCAATTCCATAGCAACCCATTAAAACCACGTGTTTTGCGCCTTTTTGGTCGGTAAAGGAGAGATCAAATGGTTTGGAATATTTTGTTTTAAGGTCAAAAATATTGCCTACTTCAATGGCCCTTTTTTCAACCAATTTTTCTTTTTTTAAATGGAGTTGCGCCAAAACCTCGTCGGTCAAAACCTCCTTGTTGAGCGCGACATTGCTCGCTTCATCGACGTAAATAGTATCCTCGCCGGTAGGAGCAAGGGTCTGGAATTCATGCGAATACTTCGAGAAAGTTCCGCCGGAAGCAAAGGTGAGGTAAGTAATGTGTCCGATGCCTGTGCGAGTGAAGATAGTTTTGTAGACATCTTTCATCTTTTCGTAAAACTTCTCAAAATCATCTTCGGAGGTATGGAAGGAATACATGTCCTTCATCATAAATTCTCGCCCGCGCAAAATTCCGGACCGCGGACGAAGTTCCATGCGAAATTTGTTTTGGATTTGATAGACGGCTGCGGGCAGGTCTTTGTAGGAACTTATATAGTTCTTCAAAATGGGAACAACTATTTCCTCATGCGTGGGGCCGAGAGCGGACTCGCGACCAGAGGCATCCGTAACTTTATATAAAACGTCCAGGTCATTCCAGCGACCGGTTTTCTCCCAATTTTCCTTCGGTTGCAGAGTGGACATAAAAATCTCTTGCCCGCCGACTTGGTTCATCTCTTCCCGGATAATATTTTCAATTTTTTTAAGTACCCGGAGACCTAGCGGCAAATAACTGTAAACCCCAGCCATTTCCTTGTGAATATAGCCGCCACGCACTAAAAATTCGGCATTTTTAGAGACCTCGTCGGTGGGAGCTTCCTTCTTGGTTTTGGTGAAAAGATGTGATTGTTTCATCAGTCCATCTTACCCGAAAAAACCCTTTTGGTCAAAAGAGATAAGGGGCCTGCCTACCGGCAGGCAGGTTGCTAAGAGTCGAAGTTTCTGCTAACATAGTTCCATGCAGAAAATGAAAAATGACGCAAAAGGGGCCGACACCCGCCTGAATGAAATTCATTTCGGGCAGGCCCTGATAGAAGAAATGTTCAGAGCCGGAGTGCATTATGGCTATTCGAAAACACGAAGACATCCCTCGGTCTCTTCTTTTATTTACGCCACCAAAAACAAAGGGGACATTATCGATCTCGAGAAAACATCGCAGATGCTGGGTGGAGCGATGGAATTTGTAAAAGGTCTGGGCGCCAAAGGAAAAACTATTCTTTTGGTTGGCACCAAGCCGGAGGCGCAAGCCGCCATCAAGAGCGGAGCAGAGACCTTGGGCATGCCCCATGTCACCGAACGCTGGATTGGCGGAACTATTTCTAATTTCGGAGAAATTAAAAGCCGGATCAACGAGCTTGAAAATTACCGTAAAGAATCCCGCGAAGGAGGCCTGGAGAAATATACTAAAAAAGAGAGAGTGGTTATGGCAAAAAAAATGGAGAAACTGGTGAAATATTATGGTGGCCTGGTCGGTTTGAAGAAAATCCCCGACGCCCTCTATATTGTAGATGCGCGCAGTGAACATATTGCCCTGACCGAGGCAATTGGGGGCGGTGTTCCGGTGGTAGCCCTAGTTAATTCGGATTCGAACATAAAGGATATCGCCTACCCGATACTGGGAAATGATGCGTCGGTGCCATCAATCAATTTGTTTACTGCTTTAATTGTTGGAGCATACAAAGAGGGCTTAGCCACACTAGCAGTCCCAAACCCCACTTCAGAGAAGAAAGAAGCATAGACCAAAGAAATGTCGCCCAACATTACAACCGAACAAGTGAAGGAGCTTAGAGATGCGACCGGCATCTCGGTAATGCAGTGCCGGCGCGCGCTTGAAGAAGCCGGGGGTAACAGAGAGAAGGCGCTCGCGATACTGAAGAAGACAAGCGCCGAAATTGCCCAAAAGAAGGCCAGCCGCGAGCTTGGTGCCGGTTATATCGAGGCCTACACGCATGGCGAAGGCAGGATCGGGGCAATGATTGAACTTATGTGCGAGACCGATTTTGTGGCAAAAAATGAAGTTTTTAGAGCTCTAGCGAAAGAAATTGCTATGCAAGTAGCCGCTACTTCCCCGGAGAACGAACAGACGCTTCTCGAGAGCCCTTTCATTAAAAATCCGGAGCAGACAGTAGCCGGACTGATTGAAGAAGCCGTGCAAAAAATCGGCGAGAGGATAAAAATAGGAAACTTTACTCGGTTTGAAATCCCGCAAAAATAATTTATGCTTATCTTTTATATTTTATTTTTTCTCTCGCTTGTATCTATCATCTTTATGGTCAGCCGCAAGCTCTCTTTAGTGAAAGAAGGGCAGGTTCTCCCGCAGAACGAGACGCATCCCTTTATACCGGATTTGCTGAAAATAAAGGAAGGGGCCATGGCCAAAGTAAAGAAACTCGAACACTTAATATTAGTAGCGATTGTTCGGTTTTATGTGCGATCTCTCAATTTCTGCAAAAACAAATATCTCGCTTTTCGAAGAAAACTAACCGAAACAAAAAACAAAAATGGCAATGGCGGGGAAACACCGCCGGGAGAAGTGTCTAAATTCTTAAAAATGATTTCGGACTACAAGCAAAAAATACGAGAAATCAAGCATCGGATCCACGAGGAGGAAAACAAGTAATAAATGTGCTAGTGTGAAGTATCGCCCCGATCGCCTGCTCGTTTCACTCGCAACGGCGATTCCTGCTTTACAGGACTGGGGCAAAAGCAAAGCAGTTTACTTTTGCCGGCATAGCTCAGTTGGTAGAGCGCCACTTTTGTAAAGTGGATGTCCGGGGTTCGAACCCTCGTGCCGGCTCTTTTTGAAAAAACTCAAAGGAAACAGAATATAGAACTAATTTTTTTCCTGAAGCTTAAAGGATTCTTTAACCCGGGCCTCGAGATCTTCTACACTATAAAAGCCGGTCAGCACATCGTCATCGATGACGAGTGCCGGGAGCAGAGTGTCCTTGATTTTATATATCTGAAGCATGGCTCGGACGGCGGAAAGATCGATGCTGTAATCAAAAGAATATACTCGCAGTTCCGGATATTTATCGCGCAGGGCGGAGAGCACTATCCCCTGTTTCTCGCACAAAGAACAATTCTCCGCTGTCGTATAGAAGTAGAGAATAAAAGCGGATTTTACTTTGCATTGAGCAGAAATTTTCTTCATTAACAGATAATCCTTGATCTGCAGAAGAGAATAATATTTTTTAAGATACGTGACCTCCGTCGTGACGCCTAGGTTTTTTTCCCCCCATTCTAGTTTGTCACCGAGTTCGTCGAGCTCGTCAGAGAGAACTGACCCGGATACATTTTTGCAGGAACTTTCCTGTAGTAGTGCAAATTGCGTCTCGGAAGAGAGTATACTGATCGCGATATTGTCCTGAATAGATTTTATTTGATCAATTTTCTGATCGCCAAAATAATTACTGATGAAGCCCGCGGTAAAAAATAAGCTGACAGTAATCAGAAAGACGAGCAAGTATTTTTTCCAGTCAATCATTTTCTTTATAACTTTACAAACTTTATAACTTTCAACTTCGCTCTAGCGCCAGGAAGGCCGGCGGGAAATAATCGTATCATAAATTGCCGAGAGCAGCCAAAACGGAGCAATGATGCTGAAAACGGGAAAGAAATAAAGAACACTCAGGGAAAAAGTCCACTTGCCTTCTGCCATTTTTCTGCCGAAGGTAATGGAAAAAATTATCAGCAAATATACCAAGAGCACGAGAAAGGTAAAGGACTGGGCGTTGATGAAGAAGGGGTCAAAATTGGAAGATATCGCAGGGAAATTCCACCCGACCGTGTTTATGACAAGAATTTTCGTGGAGAGGAAATGGAAAAGATTATAGACAATTCTCCCGAAAAGATAATTAACCGAAAAAATTGAAATTATCCCGGTTGGCAAGGTGAAAAGAGCAAAGTTTCCGTATTTTTTTCTGAACAACACGCCACGATAATCCAGGGTATTGTTAATAAAACCGTAAATCCAACGTAGCCGTTGCCGGTAAAGTTTTCCGATGGAAGAAGGCGTAGCAGTGTAAACATAAGCATCGTTACAGTGCTCTATCCTGTAGCGGTTTTTCTGCATGCGATAAGCAATTTCCATATCCTCGGTGTTGTGACCGTGTCGGTAAGGGCCTAAATCCTCAAAAACCTTCCTGCGAAAAATTGTTAGCGGTCCGGGGGTCACGTTGATCGCCCCCAAGAACCCGAGCATTTTCTTAAAATAAACTCCCATGAAATATTCGACTTTTTGCGCATTTTGCAGAAAATTTTTGGGGTTATAAACCGTAACCGAGGGGGCTATCGCCATCACCGTCGGATCCCCTTCAAAGTAGCTCATGATGCGCGATAAGGACTCCGGATCCACTAAAGTGTCGGCGTCCAGACAGCCGAAAAATTCCGTCTCCAAATGCGCTAGCCCTAAGTTGAGTGCAGTATATTTACCACCGTTTTCTTTACGAAAAATTTGAATATTCGGGTATTTGGCAAATTTATTGAGGATTGCCCAAGTACTATCAGTAGAACCATCGTCGATAAGAAAAATTTGAAGCTTATCTTGCGGGTAATTTAAATTGAGGAGCGACTGCACTGTTCGATAGACCGTTCTCTCCTCATTCCAGCACGGCACTACGACAGTAACAGCCGGATAGTTTGCAAGTTT
>Ga0156255_112_pt1 | contig 21993 bp, 26 predicted proteins | sample RifCSPlowO2_12_FD_107904 | JGI IMG/M metagenome (GOLD analysis project Ga0156255, IMG submission 107904) | Candidatus Nomurabacteria bacterium RIFCSPLOWO2_12_FULL_44_11
AATAACATTAGGGGATTGATTCCTTTACTTTATGTTCCTGGGAGTATATGCTTTTTTGGTAGATAGGAAACTTAGACCCTTTATTACTTAATTCTATTAGAAAGTCAGTAATTAGTTTTGAATTCTGTATTGTTAGGGTCACCACTTCCCAAAAATTTATTTCATGTTATAGTGATGCCGAACTCGTTCAGGGAGAACCCACATGACAAAGACCGTTCGCGTCTTGCTCGGAATCGGCTTGGTGGCGGCTGCCATTGCCGTCATTTCCCTCGTGGCGCCTGACTCGGCGGTAGAATTAACAGGCGCTCTTGCTTTCATCGTGGTATTGGTGCTGTTGCGGCGAATCCGCAACGACATCAAGAAGAAATACGGAGTTCCATGAGAACCCCGTTCACGGACCGGTCATTGCTCTCAGGAGCAGTGCAACCGGTCCGTTTGCTCTTTCCCTACTCCTTCCGGAGCCATTCCGGGTCTTGGCGGACTAATAATTTTGATTTATTGTTCTGGTCCAGCAGAATTTCCGCCACGATTCTCTCCATGCGCATGCCCTGCGAGCCCTTCACTAAAATCAGGTCGCCTGTGCGCAAAAACATTTTTATAAATTCTCCCGCTTCGCGCGAATTGGCAAAATCAAAAATTCCCTCCACGGCCATGCCCGCCTCTATCGCCCCGGCCTTGATCGATTGCGCTCGGGGGCCGACGACTACCAACACTTCGGCATTTTCCTTTGCAATCCGGCCGATCAATTTATGCGCTTCATCTGTATGACGACCTAGTTCGAGCATATCGCCTAGAACCGCGATCCGCCTACCCTGGCATTTAACACTGCCTAAGGTTCTAAGGGCTGACTCACAGGCGAAAGGCGAAGAATTATAGCTATCGTCGATGATGAGCGCGCCTTCGATTCCTTGGAGCAGGCGCATTCTACCGGGCGGAACATCATATTTTTTGAGCGCGTTGGCCGCTTCCAGCATATTCCATTTCAATCCATGGGCGAGCGCGAGAGTGGCAAGAGCCGCATAGATGTGGTTCCGTCCAAAGACCCCTTCGATAACTATTGGCAAGCTGTTCCCCCCTGCATCAACCCTGAAAACTATCCCTTCCGGCTCTCCCTTCGCATTGTAAGAAATATTTTCGCCGGAACCGCGGACATCTGCACCCTCGCTAAATCCGAAAGTGACGACGCGATTTTTTGTTTTGTGTTTCATCGCCAGAGCAGCCTCATCGTCCATGTTGAGAACCAGCAGACCGTCTTTTTTCAGTGTTTTGATGAGCCCACTCTTCTCTTCGATCAAATGCTCACGCGAATCGAAGAATTCAATGTGCGGTGGTGTATCGCCGATCGCAGTGATTACTACCACGTCGGTCTTAAGCCACATAGCGGTTTCCCGCATGTCGTTGGGCTTGCCCACGCCCACTTCTAAAATTAGCCACTTCGGATAACGATGCGGCCAAAGTATCAGCCATTTGCCCTTAGCAAAATTTTTAAGCCAGTTTAAGGGATTATTCCAAGCATTGGGAACCCCGAGGATAGTGAGCGGCAATCCCAGCTGGCTGTTGTAACTTTTTTCGCTTTTACGCACGTAGGCAATCTGAGAGAGCGCCGCATAAACGGCGTCCTTGGTGGAAGTTTTGCCTACCGAGCCGGTGATAGCGATGATTTTAGGTTTGTATTTTCTAAGCGCCAAGCGTGCTTCGCTCTTTAGGATAAAAGATATTACTTTTTTGGTGGTCTGGCGCATTATTTTATTTTAGCGATCTGGAGGAACTTGATAATAATTTAATAAAAATTTTGTGATATCAATAAAGGGGTCGGCCCAGGTTTCCGAAGCGTAACGGATACCCTTCGGATTCACCGCATAAAGCAAAACTACAAATTTCGGGTCGTAGGCGGGAAAATATCCGAAAAAAGAATGCGTATGCCTATCTTCATAATATCCTCCGCTTTCACGGTTGGCAACTTGCGCCGTACCGGTTTTTACCGCCACGCTGTAATGTTCCATTTTGGTCGCGCCGCCTTTGAGCGCTTTGTCCATAACTTCTACCAGCATTCGGGTTATTTCCTCGCCGGTAGCTTCACTTATCTTTACCCGCGATGTCGGATAGGTCATTTCTTTCTCCATACCGTCATCATATTTGATTTTCTTCACTACGTGCGGGACGACGAGGTTGCCGCCGTTCCCGAGCGAGGCCAGCGCGCGGATCATGGCCATGGGGGTGAGGGCAATACCCTGCCCGAAAGAAGCATTGGCATACTCAATGTCTCGAGGACTCTTCAAAATATTGCTCACCAATCCGCCGGTTTCATTCGGCAGGTCAACGCCTGTTTTTTTATCGATGCCATACGAGAGAAAATATTCCCGTAACCTCTCCTTGCCAAGTTTTTTATACACGAAAACCATGCCGGTATTGAGGGATTGGCTCAAAACCTCCTGCATGCTGGTCCCGGGACCTCGTCCCTCCTTGTCAAAGTTAAATATCTCTTTATTTTCAACGATAACCGAGCCGTTATCATTATAAGTGGTTTTCGCAGTCACCACGCCCGCATCCAGCGCCGCAGCCATGACCAGGGGTTTGACCACCGAGCCGAATTCGAGCACGTTCTCCACTAGCGGATTGTTTAAGATAGTGATTTGTTTCACTTTAGAGAAATCGTTCGGATTAAAATCCGGCAGTGCGGCCAGAGCATAAATGGAACCGTCCGCTGGATTCATGATGATGCCCCCGACCGAATCGACTTGATATTTTTCTTTTACTTGTGCCAATTTTTTTTCCAAAAAATCCTCAATGGCCGGCTCGATGGTGGTGACAATATCGCCAGTTTTGCCTTCGTCTTCAAAAAAAGTGTGATTGATGTTGGAAAAAACTTCGGCGAAAAAATTTACATAAGGATTTTGGTTGCCGGTCGCGAGTACTGAATTATATTCTTTCTCCAGACCATAACGCCCGGCCAGTTCATCACCCTTGTAGCCCACTAGGCCCAAAGTGTGCGCAGCGAGATTTTCTCCAGGATAGAGACGCCATTTTTCCTTAAAGATGCTCACGCCTGGAATTTTAAGCGCAGAAATACTATCGGCTTGCGCTTGAGAGAGATGAAAGGCAATTTCTTCGTATGGATCACCCGCCCTGGCTGCCTTCAAGGAAAAATCCTCGTGATTGAGAGTAATTTTTGCAGACAATTTTTGAAATACGGCCTCGGCATCTGTGATCTTTGTGGGATCGATCGCTACTTTGAACCCGGTCGTCTGGGTAGCTGCGGAAACTAATTGGCCGTCCTTGCGTGTAAAATAAATTGTGCCTCGTTCAAAAATATTCCCCGAAGGAGTGGCATATTGTCGTTCAGCAGCTTCGGTATAAAAATTGCTATGCACTATTTGTATCAAAAAAAGCTTCGCGAGCAGTACGATAGCGAAAACCAAGAGGAAGAAAAGAAGAATTCTGCTTCTTGGAAGAAAACTAGATTTCATTTTTCACGACCTTGGCGCTCCCGAGTGATTGGCGAGTGGCGAAGGTTGCTTTAATTTCTTTGAACCCGAGTGAACGAGAAAGGGATAAATCAACTTTTTTAGACAGGGACAAATAATTAAGCTCCAGATCCCCGACTTCGCGCTCTAGTACTCTCGCTTCCGCCTCGAGGGATCGGCGTTCAATAATGTTTATAACCATGTTGCCTAAAAGAAGAACATAAAATACTGCAAGAGCGCCCAGAGAGCACAAAAGAGCATTACGCAGAATACTCGAAAGATTACGGCCCAACATCGTGTCCATATTTTCCGCATAACTCTTCATTTTTATTGCAATTGCACTCATTTTTTTTGTATTATTCTTAGTTTTGCGCTCCTAGCTCTCGGATTAATCATTATTTCTTCTTTACTCGCTGTAATTGGTTTCCTTATTTCAGCCCGAGGCTGATCCGCCTTTGGCGGAAAAATTGCTCTCCCTTCTTTAACCTTTTCCCTGTAAAATCTCTTTACAATTCTGTCTTCCAAACTGTGAAAACTTATTACTGCCATCCGCCCGTCACTTTTCAACACCTCAAACCCTTTCTTTAACCCTTCACTCAATGCCCCCAACTCATCATTCACCGCGATTCGGAGGGCTTGGAAAGTTTTGGTGGCACAGTGCATTCTTCCTCGCTTATAACTTCCTGGCACAGAATTCTCTATCACCTCCACCAAGTCAGCCGTCGTTTTTATGCGCCCTAGTTTTCGCCTCTCTGCTATGCCCCGCGCAATTTTTCTCGCGAACCGCTCCTCGCCGTAGCCGCGAATGATTTTCTCCAAATTAACTTCCTCCCAATCATTGACCACATCTGCCGCCGTCAGGACTTCTGGGGAAGGATTTTCTTTCATGTTTCCATTTGACCCGAAGGTCATGAGCAAGGGCTCGTCCTTCATGAAAGAAAATCCTCTCCCAAATCCGCCAGCCGGCGGACTCAATTGATCGGAACTCAAACCTAAATCCAAAATGATTCCGTCAACTCTCTCTACTCCTGCCTGCTTCAGCACTTGATCCAAATTTCGGAAGTTCGAATTATGAAACGAAATCTTGCCGCCGAACTTTTCTTGCCCCCGTGCTATCGCCCCATTATCTGCATCCAGCGCGATGATTCTCGCATCTGGAAACCTTTTTAAAACTTCGGCTGAATGTCCTCCTGCGCCAAAAGTGCCGTCGAGCACGGTTGCGCCGTCTTTTAAACCAAGTCCCCCTATAACTTCTTGTAAAAGAACACTCTTATGCATCAGTTCCCCGGCCGCCCTGTCCCGCCAATTTCTCTGCCAGGTCTTCCGCTTCTTTGGATACTTTCTCTTTCTGTTCTCGCCAGGCCTTCTCATTCCAAACTTCCACTCGGTCTTTGACACCGATGATGGCCGCTTTGTCGCGCAATTTTATTCCGTCCTGCAAAAATTCCGGAAGAAGCATGCGTCCGATGGAATCGATTTCCACTTCCGCCGCCCGGCCGAACATGTAGCGGTTAAAGCTTCGCTGGTCGGCGCGGAGGAAAGATAAATCGGAATCCGAATCAGAAAGTTTTTTCGAAACCTTTTCCCACTCTTTTGTTGTAAAAATGAACAAGCATTGCCCGAGCCCCGGAGTAATAATAATTTTTTTGCCTAACTTCTTTCTGAACTTAAACGGCACAGATACTCTGTTTTTTTCGTCGATGGTATGTATATATTCTCCTATTAACATAAAATTAACTTATCCACATTTTTCCCACATTTTCCCACTTGATATACATTATATTCTAACCGTTAAATACCACCAAGCCCAAACTGTGGATAACTTCAACCAGAAGCAAAAAACCCTCCAGGGGGCGCTTTTGGCTTTATTTTCGGATTAGGTTATAATACAAAAATATGAATATGAGACCGGATAAATTTGGTATGGAAAATGCGGCGAACCGAGGGGGTTATGCAAAACCTGAAGAAGGAAGTATCGAAGAAGCCAGACAAAATTTCCAGAGGGAATTAGACAGGGCTATCCATAACGGGGATTTTTCTCTTGCAAAACATGCTCTAAACGAACTCGAGGGAGTAAGGAAAAAATCAGTATAAAAATTTTCGTTAAATAACTGCGCCGACGATCTTCCAATTCGAGATCGTCGGCGTGCGCTGATGTTTGAGGGGCAAGTCCCCTCCTACTGCCCGGGGTTAGTCGCCCGAGCGCGTTTTGTGTTGGGGAGCGAAAGATGAACCTCCGTCCCCTCATAAAACTGCACCCAGGCAAGCTCGGGCTTGCCGAGATGCAGGAGTCCGGCGCGGAGCGTATCGCGATCCTTTCGCGCTTTCTCTGCGTCCCCGTTCATGGGGCTCGGATTCTTCGCGGCCTGCGCGAGATACCGAAGCCCCGCCCGGGCGAAAAGTTGGAGATCGGGTTCCATTGGCACTCTCTCCAACTCGCTCGCGGCGATGTATCCGTGAATCGCGGCAACCGCCGACTTGCCGAGAACCTCCTGCATCTGGCGGAACGTCTCATCCGCCTCCTCGCGCGCATCCTTACGGGCGACACGCTTGTCGATCATCATGCCGGTCAGCCCGCCTACGATGAACATCAGAAACAGAAGAGGGATTTGCCACCAGCTTAGGATAAGCCACCAATTGAACTTATCCATCATACCGAAGGCATAGGCCGCCGCGAACAACGTGGCGAACCCAATCGTGAAAAGTCGGTAGGTCCTCATCATCTCACCTCACAAGTTGAGAACAATATCGTTCTTATTCAACTCACAACGTAAAAATTTTTGAGTCAAACTAACTAAGCCCCATTAGGTGAAAATTTTAATATTTAATTATTTAAGTTGTCTACTAACTCCAGCATATACTGTTTTACGTAGACAATACTTTTTCATATTAAAATGAGTTAGTCGCAGACACGATTGTGCCGGCGGCGTAGTGCACTCACTATTCAGTTGCCTGATCGCCGTCAGGCGCGGTGTATGTCGGGTAGGGTCGTGAGCCCCATAGCATCCGCAGGGCTCTTGAGCGCCGCGAGACTCTGGTACTCCGGGAGAGTCATTCCTTTTTTATTCTCAGTTTTTTACCCGTCACATTTTGTTCGGGCTTCATCAGTGGAAAGAGTTGAGTTTCACGCAGAGGTTTATCAACCAGGAACGAAAAAAGACGTTCGCCATAGGCAAAGCCGAAGGCGGGTGGCATGCCGTATTCAAGCATCTCCACGAATTCCTCGTCCGGCATCATGGCTTCCTTATCCCCTCCTTCGATAAGTTTACGTTGAACTTCGAAACGGTCCCGCTGATCTACCGGATCATTAAGTTCCGAGAACCCATTGGTCATTTCCGCACCAGCCAAAATTAACTGGACGCGCTCGGTCAAAAGCGGATTCTCCGGCTTAGCCTTAGAAAGCGGGGAAACTAATTTCGGCACATCAATCAGCCACGCCGGTCCCACGATTTGCTTTCGGCAGTATTTCCAGAGGGAATCAGTCAGGCGCTCCCTATTAGTGCCCTCGTAATTTACTTTAAGCTCGTCCAGTTTCTTCATCATTTCTTTTTCCGTCGTAGTGAGAACATCAATCTTGAGCATTTTTTTAACTGTATCGACGTAAGGAATGTGTTCCCATTTTTTTGAAAGATCCACTTTCTTCCCGTGCGTTTTAAATTGGAGAGTGCCGAAGGTTTCTTGCGCGACTTCCTTTATCATCCGTTCGGTAAATTCCATTCCTTGCCGATAATCCATATAGCTCGCGTAAAATTCCATGCCGGTGAATTCTTGCGCATGTTCCGGGGAACTGCCTTCGTTGCGGTAGACTCTGCCAATTTCAAAAACCTTGGGGAAGCCGGCTGCCAGCAATCTTTTCTGCCAGAGCTCACCCACGGAAATACGCAGATACACATCCATATCAAAGTCGTTGTGGTGCGTCTGGAAAGGCCTCGCTTCCGCACCGCCAGTCGTCACCTCTAGAGTCGGCGTTTCCACTTCCAGAAATCCTTCTCTTTTTAAAAATTTACGCGTAACATCCCAGAATTTTTCTTTCTTTATAAAAATATCTTTAATTTCCGGATTCATCAGCACGTCCAGATATCGCTTGCGAAAACGCTCCTCTATGTCTTGTAGTCCGTGCCACTTCTCTGGTAAAGGTAATAAGGACTTGGAGAGCATTCGCCAATCGTGCACTTCTATTGTTTTTTCTCCCCTCTGCGTTACAAAAAAAGTGCCTTGCACTTCTACAAAATCGCCTATATCTACCACTTTATTCCAAAATTTTAGTTTTTCTTCACTTAAAACATCTTTCTTGAAGAGTGCCTGAAAACTCGCCGTGCCATCATAGAGCGTAATGAAAATGATCGCGCCAGCGCTTCTGATCGACATCACTCGGCCCGAGAGCCACTTGAGAGTTTTTTCTTTCGCCAGTTGATCGAAATTTTGTACTGCTTCGGCGAATGAGAGCTCTCGTTTTGCATCCGCGGGATACGGATCGACGCCAGCTTTTTTCAGAAGCTCGAGTTTTTTCAACCGAGCGCTCCTGATTTCATCAATTGAAGACATCTTATTCTTGCCCCGCCAAAGGCGTGGGTTAGGAAACTTTTATGATTTTATAATTCACCACTCCGTTCGGAGTTTGAAAGGAAATGCTCTGGCCTTTTTTCTTTCCAAAAAGGGCCACGCCCATGGGCGACCGGTTCGAGATCTTGCCCAAAGCCATGTCGGCTTCCTCTGATCCTACTATAACATAAGTCCGTTCTTCTAGCTCCTTCCCGACCCCGATTTTATCGTGGGTCGTGGATCCACGACTTTCAGTCGGGACTTTTTGCACAACCACTCGCGAACCGATCCCGACGACGTCCCCGCCTCTTTTTTTGGCCACTTGTGACAACTGCAGAATCCGCTCGATTTTCGAAATACGTTCTTCCAGCTTGCCTTGTTCCTCGCGGGTCTGATGGTATTCCGCATTTTCCGCCAAGTCGCCCAGGGATTTTGCGTACGCCAAATTCTCCAGAATTTCTTTTCTTTTAGGGCCTTGGAGCTCCGCTAGCTCCCGGAGGAGTGCCTGTTTTTTTTCTTCAGTTATGTAATCTGCTGCTTGATGCATGGCCGTTAAATTAAAGCACAGCATGATACTATCTTTTTTTGACAAAAAGTCAACCGGATGCTAATCTTTCTCTAATGGCAAAAGTGGTGATCGAAGTGAAAAAAAATCCAAACGAAAATAACGCCAGCGTGTTACGCCGTTTTTCTCGCCGCATCCAGGAATCAGGCATCATTCACAAAGTCAAAGGCGCCCGTTACAATGAACGAAAAGAATCTAAACTTAAAGTAAAAAAGAGCGCGCTCAAGCGTATGCTTCGCCGGCGCGAAATTGAAGTTCTTCGCAAGCTCGGAAAAATTGGAACCAAAATCGGTTCAAGATAATTATGTATAGGAAAATCAAAGATGACATCTTGGGAAAGAAATATTCCTTGTCGATTGCTTTTGTCTCTAGCCGAAAATCGCGAGAATTAAACAAGCAGTATCGCAAAAAAGACAGGCCTACCAATGTCTTGGCCTTCCCCCTCCGCAAGCATGAGGGTGAGATAGTGCTCTGCCGAGACATCGTGCAGAAGGAGGCAAAACTATTCCAAAAATCCTACAAACAATTTTTGGGGTTCCTGGTTATCCACGGCATGCTTCATTTGAAAGGAATGCGACATGGCAGTATAATGGAGAGAGCAGAGAAAAAATATCTGAAAAAGTACTATGAGGAACATTTCGACAGGCATAGACGTAGGCTCGCTTACGACCAGAGTCGTGGTGGGAGAATTCTTAAAAGGAGAGCGAAATCCTAAGATTATTGGGGTGGGTGAATATCCGACGGGCGGGATGCGGCATGGCTATATAACCCAATTTGACGATACGGTAAAATCAATCCGGCAAGCTGTCGGCCTAGCCGAAAAAACTTCCGGCGTAAAAATTAAACGGGCATTTGTTTCGGTAGGTGATGTAACGCTTCGCGGATACGTGAGCTCTGGGGTAGCCATTATTTCTAAGGCCGACGGCGAGGTTACGACCCTGGACGTCAATAAAGCGCTAGCGGATTGCGAGGAGAATTTGAGCTTAAATAACCGGAAAATCATCCAAATTACTCCTCTTTCTTACAAGCTGGATGGAGTTGAAGTGCTTGGGCGTCTCGAGGGTATGCGCGGAAATAAGCTTGAAATAAAAGCTCTTTTTACCACTTACTCCTCGGTGCATCTGGAGGATTTGATCGCCGCGATAGCCGATGCTGGGGTAGAGACGATTGATGTTGTTGCCTCCCCGGTTGCCGGAAGTCACATTGCTCTCTCGGAGAAACAAAAAATTGTCGGCAGTGCGCTCATTAACATCGGCGCAGAAACGGTCTCGCTCGCTGTTTTCGAAAACGGGTCGCTCCTCTCTGCCCACACATTCTCCATCGGCGCCAGTGACGTTACCAACGACATCGCGCTCGGTTTAAAAATTCCGCTCGAGCTGGCCGAGAGTTTCAAGCTGGGCAACATTACACCCGAATACTCAAAGAAAAAACTGGACGAAATAATTGAGGCACGCTTCTCGGATATCTTTGAGCTCGTGGACAATCATTTAAAAAAAATAAAAAGATCCGAACTTCTGCCAGCCGGTGTTATTTTCGTTGGAAGCGGAGCCAACACCCTGGGTCTAGAGGAATTTGCCAAATCCGCACTTGGACTGCCCTCCTGCATCGGCACAACTGAAATTTTCGGTAATATAAAAACTAAACTCCGCGACCCGGCTTGGTTCACCGTCCTTGGGCTCATCATCGGAGGCAGAGACAGCGACAATTATTCAAGAGGAGCACTGGGAGGAATTTTCAAAGACCTTAAAAACTCAATAAAATTGGGCATAAAACAATTAATGCCCTAATGGGTTTGCTTTTTTTTATTGTAGTGCTAGTATGATTTTATGCCAAAAGTAAACCAAGCAATAGAGAGTTTTGCCCGCATTATGGTGGTAGGGATCGGTGGATCCGGCAAAAACGCCGTGAACCACATGATTAATTCAAAAGTGAAGGGAGTGACCTTCATTGCGATGAATACTGATACGCAGGATTTGCATCATTCGCTTGCAGATAAAAAAATTCACATCGGGAAAAATCTGACCAAGGGTCTCGGTGCCGGCATGGATCCGGAACTCGGGAAGAAAGCGGCCGAGGAAACTAAATCGGAAATCCAGGACATGATCAAAGGCGCGGACATGATCTTCATTGCCTGCGGCATGGGCGGAGGCACCGGCACCGGCGCCGCTCCCATCGTGGCTCGCGCCGCGAAAGAGCAAGGGATACTTACAGTAGCGGTAGTAACCAAGCCGTTTTTCTTTGAAGGGAGTCACCGGATGAAAATTGCCGAACGCGGCATTGAAGAATTGGCCAAAGAGGTTGATGCGATCATCATTATTCCGAATGATAAACTGCTCCAGATTTCGGATAAAAACACTTATTTTAAAAGCGCTTTTGCCGTCTGCGACGATGTGCTGCGGCAGGCGGTAGAGGGCATTTCTGACCTTATTACCACCCCGGGTATAATCAATGTTGACTTCGCGGATATTCGGGCAATTATGGCCAATGCCGGTTCGGCCCTCATGGGCATCGGTTCGGCATCGGGCGACAAGCGCGCAGAGACAGCGGCGCTCCAGGCCATCAACTCGCCGCTCCTCGAGGTTTCCATTCACGGGGCCAAGGGCGTGCTCTTTGCTATTGCTGGAGGCGAAGATATCACTATTCACGAAATCCAGGAGGCGGCAAAAATAATCACTGAGTCCATCGACAAAGATGCGAAGGTTATCTTCGGCACCATTCATGACGAAAAGGCGAAGAAAGGAGAAATTAAAGTCACGGTTATTGCTACCAGTTTCTCCGGCGAGATGCCCCGCAGTAAAGGTTTGTTTGGCGGCGGAACTTCTGCCGGAACTTTACTGAAAGAAGATAACGCGGCAACGGCCAAAAAAGAAATACATAACACTATTGAGCAAAACAGGGGCAGCAACGACTTTTTTAAAAAGGCGGAAAAAAAAGATAAAGAGGAAATAATTATCGAAGATGACGGTGATGACTGGAGCGCTGTTCCAGCATTTCTACGAAGAAAGAAATAAACTCGTCGCAGGCACACTTTTGATAAGGCCTTTCGCAGGGCGACGGCCCGAGAAGTTCGCTAGTGCACCAGCGCTAGACAGATTGCCTTCTCAAAAGTAGTGCCAAGAAAGAGTTTTATTTGTTATACTAATGCAATGACTTATGATTTGATAATTATCGGCGGTGGGCCGGCCGGAACGGCGGCGGCGGTGTATGCGGCGCGCAAGCGGCTTAAAACTCTACTCATTGTCTCCGAATGGGGCGGGCAATCGAACGTCTCCGAACAAGTTTTCAACTGGATCGGCACAGTATCGCTTTCTGGCGCGGAACTTGCGGGAAATTTTAAAAAGCACGTGGAGGCCAACACCGGCGAGAGCTTGGAAGTCAAAGAAGGAGAAAAAGTTACCACTGTATCCGGCAAAGCCGGGGATTTCTCTGTGCAGACAGAGAGTGGAGAAGCATTTGAGACCAAAACGATATTGATTGCATCCGGGTCCGGCCGCAGAAAGCTCGTTGCCAAGAATGCGGACAAATTTGAAAATAAAGGACTCACATACTGCGCCTCTTGCGACGGGCCGCTTTTTGCGGATCAAAATGTAGCGGTAGTGGGCGGAGGCAACGCGGGTTTTGAGACCGCGGCGCAGCTGCTTGCCTATTGCAAGTCCGTCACTCTTTTGAATCGCAGTGATACTTTCCGAGGTGATGAAATAACCGTAGAAAAAGTTTTGAAGAATCCTAAAATGTCTGCAATAAAAAATGTTGATATTTTAGAGGTTAAGGGGGATAAATTCGTGGAGGGGGTTATCTATAAGGATAGCAAAACCGGCGAACAAAAGGAGCTTAAAGTTGCGGGTATTTTCGTGGAAGTGGGTCAAATCCCGAACACGGACTTCGTGAAAAATCTCGTCCCGCTTGACCAATTCGGCCGCATTAAAATTGACCCCATAACCCAGAAAACCTCCGTCCCCGGCATCTGGGCCGCCGGCGACGCAACCGATGTGTTGTATCATCAGAACAACATCGCCGCCGGCGACGCCGTCCGCGCTCTCGAGAATATCTATCTGGCGATACATACGAAGTAGTTAAATCGGCTTAAGCCCTCTCTTCAGACGCTCCTGATTGACGAGCTCTCTGGCTTTATCTCTGACTCCGCCGGTTTTGGGTAATCTTGCAAGATTGGCTAATACACCATTTCTAATCGAATCCATTAAACTTTTCAATTCTCTTGGGAGATAAAAGTACTCCGTGCCCCTAATAGTTTCAAATTTATCTAACGCCGCATACAGCGTTTCCCAGGTTCTTGCCTCTTTTATTTCTTTATATTGATCTGATTTTTCTTCTATACCCATGTGATCACCATATTATAGCATAAATGTGAAAGGCCTCAGGTAGTCGAAACAATCCTGGGCGGAGGCGGTGAGATTTGAACTCACGATACCCTTTCGGATATGCCGGTTTTCGAAACCGGTGCCTTCAACCACTCAGCCACGCCTCCGCTCAAGATTGTTTTAAAATATCTAAAAATCCACTTTACTCTATCACTCCGCTTGTTTCAACAATTCTATCACCTCTTGGTCGGAAACTTGAGGGAAATCAAGATAGTAGGCCCCGACGGCGCCAAGGTAGTTTAATTCATCTTTTACAACCACAACCTTGTCCGCCTCACGCCCAAGAACCTCCACCATGTCATGCGGAGCAACGGGCACAGCTACCACGAGCTCTTTGGGCTTTTCTGCGCGGATAGCGCGTAGCGCCGCACGGAGAGTGAGCCCCGTCGCCACACCATCGTCCACTACGATAGCGATTTTATCTTTCGCCGAAATATGTTCTTTATCTCCCAAGTAGGCAATTCTGCGCCTCCTTGCTTCATCTCTTTCCTTTTGTATTTCCGCCTCCAGCCAACGGGGGTCGAGCTTTGTCCGCTCACTTTCTTCACAAAATGGTTCTCCTTCTTCGGTTACGGCACATACGGCATATTCCGAATTTTTTGGGTGCCCGATTTTTCGGGCGATAACCAAATCCAGCGGCACGCGTAAAAAATTTGCAATTTCAAATCCGAGTACCACTCCCCCGCGCGGGAGCGCATAAATCACCGCATCTTTCCCGCGGTATCCCGCAAGCATTCTTGCAAGCGTCAGTCCTGCTTCTTTTCTGTCTTCGAACATAAATATTATACAATATGTTTAGTAAACGTCAAATCTGTGACCCTACCGGGGATCGAACCCGGGTTAACAGATTGAAAACCTGCTGTCCTAACCACTAGACGATAGGGCCATTACGCACCATATTACCATTTTTTTTATAATTGTAAAAATTCCCCATAATCAATTACACCTCGGGGAACCCGAAGGTGCGCCGAGGTGAAAACTCACTACTTGAAGAACTTATGCCCCCTACCCGCTCCGGACGTGAGGGATGTTCGGAGCGGGTGCGCACGACCTTCACACGTGCCCGAAAGGAAAATCTGGCTCTGGAGTCACGACGGCTGTCCGAGCCGCGATGTCCTCCACCCGCCACCCCGGTAGGTGGTTGATAAAGGCGATAGTTCCCTGATTCGCTCCCTCGACGAACATGGTCAGGAATCCCCATTCGTCGGTTTGGGGGTCGGACACCTCCCGCCCCAGCTGAATGCCCAACCGCCGCCGCGCCAGAGCGGTGTTACCGAACGGTTCGCGAAGTATTCGGATTCTCATGGAAGCCTCCGCGTTCAATATAAAACTTGATTGATTGATAGTCAAGTTGTAAAATTGCGGTATGGGTAAACGAGAAGAACTCGAGAAATTGCACGCGAAATGGAAAACGGAATGCGCTTGCGAACTTAGGGCCACCTCTCTGCAGGCGGTGCCGGGGGACGGCAGTGCGGAAGCGGAGATTGTTTTTATCGGCGAAGCGCCGGGGCAGAAAGAAGACGAGCAGGGCCGGCCATTCGTGGGCGCAGCGGGAAAATTTCTGGCCGAAATGCTGTCCTCCATAAATCTCAAAAGAGAGGGTGTTTACATTACTAACATCGTTAAATACCGCCCGCCGAATAATCGTGATCCCCTGCCCGAGGAAAAGAACGCTTGCCGCGAGTGGCTCCTTGGGGAACTTAGGATAATTTCTCCGAAACTTATTGTCTTCCTCGGCCGGCACGCGATGAATGATTTTTTCCCAACTGAGAAAATTTCAAACGCACATGGAAAATTATTAATAAAAGCATTTGCAGGCATGCCAACTAAATATTTTTATGCTCTCTACCACCCCGCCGCCGCGCTTTATGACGGCAGTATGCGCGAGACCTTGATGGCCGACTTTAAAAAAATTCCAAAGGTCTTGGAGAAGATTGGTGTATAATCTGCATTATGAATGATAAAGTAAAAATTGTAATCTTAGCCGCAGGGCTTGGAAAGAGAATGCAAAGTGAAAACCCAAAAGTCCTGGCAGAAGTAAGGGGCAAATCAATGCTTGAACGTTTAAGCCAGGCAGCGCAAGAAGTGACCGGCAGTAATGCAACTGCGATAGTCGGACATCAAGCCGATCTAATAAAATCCAGATTCGGTGATTCTCTAACCTATGTAATTCAGGAAAAACAACTAGGCACTGGCCACGCATTACTGGTTGCAAAAGATGAATTAAAAGACGCGGAGCATATTGTAGTTCTTTACGGTGACCAGCCACTCATCACAAGTGAAACAATAAAAAATTTAATAAAAAAACATTTGGACTCGGGGGCAAAAATAACATTTGCCACCACTTTAGTCCCGGACTTTTCGGATTGGCGAGCATATTTTATAAAATTGGGAAGAGTTTTAAGAAAGGATAATAAAATAACCTGCATTCGAGAATATAATGACGCGATTGAAGAAGAGAGAAGTATTAAAGAGATAAATATCGGGTGCTTCGTTTTTAATGCCAAGTGGCTTTGGGGAAATTTGGAAAAGATTGAAAATAAAAATAGGCAAAAAGAATATTACGTAACAGATCTTATTCCAATGGCTTTTAGGAACGGAAATCTAGTAGAGGGTATACCAATTAATCCCCGCGAAGCCCTGGGTGCAAATTCAAAAGAAGAACTTGAAATATTGGAAAAATTTGCGTAATCTTAAGGATGTGCGACCTGCACGCTTAGCTCAGTGGTAGAGCGACTCTTTGACGTAGAGTAGGCCGGGGGTTCAATCCCCTCAGCGTGCACATGAGAATTTTGGCAATTGAGACCTCTTGCGACGACACGGGGATAACAATATTTGAGGCGAAGGACGGAACACAAAACGCGGAATTTAAAATCCTAGCGGATAACCTTGCCTCCCAGGTAAAAATTCATAACCAATACGGCGGGGTTTACCCCATACTTGCCAAACGCGAGCATGAAAAAAATCTGCCAATACTGCTTAAAAAAACTTTTCGGGAAGCTGGGTTTTTTCAAGAGCGAAGCCTTGGTAGGAGCGACGGCGACGGACAGAGAAAATTTTTAGCAAAAAATTTTCGTGCTGAGTCCGTGAAAAAATCCAGCTTCATAGACCTCATTTGCGTGACCTATGGCCCTGGACTTGAAATGTGCCTCTGGGAAGGCATAACTTTTGCAAAAGATTTAGCAAGGGGGTGGGGAGTACCGCTCGTACCGGTAAACCATATGGAGGGACACGTGCTTTCGGTTTTTGGGAAAAATAAAGGGAAATTTAAGGTGAGTAAATTAAAAACACCTGTCCTCTCTCTGCTTGTTTCCGGCGGACATACGCAGTTAGTGCTTTCAAAAAAATTTATGAAGTATGAGATTATCGGGGAAACCCTAGATGATGCTGTGGGCGAGGCCTTCGATAAAGTAGCACGCATGCTTGACCTGCCTTACCCCGGCGGCCCGCATATATCTCGCCTCGCGGAGCAGGCTCGAAAATCCGAAACTCGAAATTCGAAATTCGAAATTAAATTTCCTAGACCAATGTTAAATTCAAATAATTTTGACTTTTCCTATGCAGGATTAAAAACAGCGGTATTGTATTTTCTTAAAAAAAACCCGGCTGCAGATAAAGCTCGAGTCGCCCTGGAATTCGAAAACGCAGCTATTGAGTGCTTGACTTACAAAACCGCAAGAGCAATTGAAAAATACAAAATAAAAACTTTGATTGTCGCCGGCGGAGTTGCGGCTAATAAGCATTTAAGAAGAGAGATGACAAAAATCACAAGCAAAAAAATCAAGCTCCTGTTCCCTACTCTGGAGCTCGCCCGGGATAATGCGGTCATGATAGGTATTGCGGGATACCTCAATTTTTTAAAAAACAAAAAGAAGGTTCCTAGGCAAGGAAGCATAAAAGCAACTGGTAATTTAAGGCTCTAGCGTGGTATTATTTAAGGATGGATGGCAAGCTATTAAAGCCGTACGACCCTAAAGAAACCGAAACTCGGATCTACAAGCTATGGGAAGATAGCGGTTTTTTTGTGCCAGAGAATTTGCCCGGCGACCGCAAAAAACCATTCACTATTATTATGCCACCCGTGAATGCCAACGGCTCGCTTCACGCCGGTCACGCGCTGGTAATGACCATAGAGGACATAATGATCCGCTACCAGAGAATGTGCGGGCAAAAAACTCTCTGGCTGCCGGGACTGGATCATGCGGGCTTTGAAACGCAGGTAGTTTACGAAAAAAAACTGGAGAAAGAAAAAAGGACGAGATTTGAAATTAAGCCAAAGGACTTATATAAAGAAATTTTGGATTTTACTCTGGAGAATTCAAAAAATATAAAATCGCAGATTAAAAGAATGGGAGCGTCCTGCGACTGGTCGCGGGAAAAATTCACACTGGATGCTGACATCGTGAAAGCCGTGCATCAGACATTCAAAAAAATGCATGCTGACGGCCTTATTTACCGAGGTAACCGCATCGTGTCTTGGTGCTCAAAACACCAGACGTCCTTTTCGGATCTGGAAATAGTGGACGAGGAACGGGTGGATAATTTTTATTATCTGAAATACGGGCCTTTCGTTATCGGCACCGCCCGGCCGGAGACAAAATTCGGCGATAAATATGTGGTCATGCATCCGAAAGATAAGAGATACAAAGAATACAAGCAGGGGCAAAAAATAAAGTTAGAGTGGATTAACGGCCCAATCGAAGCCACCGTCATCAAAGATGAAAGTGTGGATATGAAATTCGGCACCGGAGTTATGACCATCACCCCTTGGCACGACAGCGCGGATTTTGAAATTGCCGAAAAGCACGGACTGGACAAGGAACAAATAATCGATGAGAATGGCAAGCTTCTGCCCATTGCCGGAGAATTTGCCGGGGAGCATATCAAGAAGGCCCGGCCCCGCATCATTGAAAAATTACAAAAGAAAGAGCTGGTGGAAAAAATAGATGAAAATTATAAGCACGTTGTGCGGACTTGCTACAAATGCGGCACAGTGATAGAGCCCCAGATCAAGAATCAGTGGTTTGTGAAGATGAAACCACTGGCGCAAGCGGCTCTGGTAAAAATAAAAAAGGGTGAAATTATCTACATCCCCGAACATTTCAAAAAAATTACCGTTCACTGGCTCCAAAATATTATGGATTGGAACATTTCCCGGCAGATTGTCTGGGGCATTCCCATACCTGCTTGGTTCCACGAGCCAAAATGCATTCCCAAGCCGGGACTAGAAAAGGACATCAAAAAATGCAAAGAGATCATCATCTCGACCGAAAAACCTATGTGCGAATTTTGCGACGCGGAATATATTCAGGACCCTGATACTTTCGATACTTGGTTTTCCTCCGGCCAATGGCCCTTCGTTGCGCTCGGTTTTCCGAAGAGCGAAGACTTCAAAATGTTCTACCCGACGGACATAATGGAGACAGCCGGCGACATTATATTTTTCTGGGTGGCGCGTATGGTTATGCTCGGACTCTATATTACCGGAGAATTGCCTTTCAAAACAGTATATTTGCATGGCATGGTCCTCGATGCCAAGGGACAAAAAATGTCCAAGAGTAAGGGCAATGTCATCGATCCGATGATTTATACGGATAAATACGGAGCGGACGCCTTGCGCATCGGGCTCGTCGTCGGCAATACGCCGGGGACGTCGCTTGCGCTCGCTGAAGAGCGGATCCGCGGCTATGGAAAATTCGCCAACAAATTGTGGAATATTACGCGCTTTGTTTTGGACAACATCCAAACGAGTGAAGTAAAAAGAGAATTAAAAGAAGAATTTGATAAGCTGGCGGAAGATATAACCTCGGACATGGAAAACTTTCGCTTTCACCTCGTATCGGATAAAATATATCACTACATCTGGCACCGGTTCGCGGATGAGATAATCGAGGAGAGTAAAAAAAATCCAGAGGTAAAATCGTCACTCATGTATATTTTAGAGAATTCACTTAAAATCCTCCACCCTTTTATGCCCTTTATCACTGAAGAAATTTGGGGTATGCTCCCAAATCGTAAAAATTTATTAATTGTAGAGAAATGGCCCCAATGATCACTCATGACCCAGTGATGCTGACGCTAGCCGGTTTGGGAGGAATTGTCCCCTCTCTTTTGTGGCTATGGTTTTGGATGAGACAGGAAGGCGACAAGCCGGAACCAAAGGGCCTACTCACTGTTATTTTCATTCTCGGTATGGCGGCGACAATTTTAGTTCTGCCGGTGCAGAAATTTATCCAGACGCATGTCGACTCATCGAGCTGGAAACTCATCGATTGGGCTGCTGCGGAAGAATTAGTAAAATTTATTGCAGTGGTTCTGGTCCTTTATAAGTCAAACCAGATAGACGAGGCAACTGATTGGCCGATTTATCTCATTACCGCCGCGCTCGGATTCGCGGCCTTAGAAAACGCCCTATTTTTGCTAAAACCAATCCATTTGGGGCAAGCAACCGTAGGCCTGCTTACAGGGCAGTTGCGCTTTCTGGGGTCCACCCTGCTTCACGCGGTAACGTCCGGAATCGTGGGCATTTCTATGGGTCTTTCTCTTTCCATGAGTCCGTTTTTAAAAAAATTCTACCTCCTAGCTGGTCTCCTAGCCGCTATTGCCTTGCATAGCACGTTTAATTTCTTTATAATGAAGAACACAGGTGGTGGTTTCCTGCAGGTGTTTGCTTTTCTGTGGGTAACGGCCATTATCGTGATGCTACTTTTTGAAAAATTAAGAAGAGTAGATCAATAAAATTATAAGTAGCTAAAAAATTTATGGAGCCAAGAAAAAGAAGTTTTTTTGAAAGATTAACGGGAAGCATACGCGTACCAGATGAGGAACCCGAGCAGATCAGGACAACCACGATAAAAGGAGATAAAAAGCCGGGGGGCTGGATGGCGGAGGAATCCGAAGAGGCGGAACTGGCGGTGGACGTCTATCAGACCGGAACAGATATCATCGTGCAGACAATGGTAGCGGGAGTAAAACCGGAAGACCTCGAAATAAGTGTAGAGCGCAGTATTTTAACTATCCGCGGCAAGCGCGAAGAGAACCGCAATGTGGACGATAGCAGTTATTTCCTAAAAGAACTTTACTGGGGTAAATTTTCCCGCTCGATATCGCTCCCGCATGAAGTGGAACCGGAAGAAGTTGACGCCACCGAACGCCACGGCCTCTTAACCGTCCGCGTGCAAAAAGTAGATAAAGAAAAGAAAAACTCCGTCAGGGTAAAATCTATCTAAATATTTTAATAAGGATGACCAGCAGTAGGATGTTGATCTGCATCCTCGTACAATAACGGATACTTTCGTCTGAAATCTTTTAATTCCCCAATGATCCTATTTGCTATCGCGGCCTCTCCACTACGAGTAACGATAGGAACCAGATAAGCAAATTTTTCAAATTCAGTTACAACACTATGTCCTCCATATTTTGATAAAACTTCTAACGATCGACTTTCCGCAGTAGTCTGGTGAGTAATTTCAAAAGCTTTTCCTCTGCCAAAAGTTCTTTCATATTCAACGAATAAAGCTATGGCTTCAGATTTGGCCACAACCTCAAAATCGGGTTCAAACATTACTCCTCCTGGAAGCCAAAAATGACTATCTCTCCATTCTAATACGAGGGCTTTATATCCTTTTGGGTCATTTTGAGGAAAAGATATTTGTTCTGACATGTGCCTGGGGGGTGAATCGCACACCCGACCACTCCCTCTTCAGGGGAATGCTCTACTACTGAGCTACCCAGGCATGTTCAATTTTCAATATATCATCGGCTCTGCCAGCCATGTTTCTATTGATTAAATTGCTTCAAATTATTCAGCACATCCCCGGCCCCACTGTAAACCCCCATTAACTGCTCTATATACGGCTGGATGAGGTAATACGCCCCTAAGGCCGTGCCGACGATAAAAATCCAATATAAGAAGCTCATAATGCGTTGCATGCGCATCGAGCGCCTCATGCCATGCAATATCTTATTATTCTCTTGCGCTAAAGCAAGAGTTTCCTCTAAGAGCTTTCTGGATTCAGGATCCATGGGCATATTTATAGCATGAAATTAATGAAAATAGAAGTAAGTTATTTCCCCCTCTCTAAACCACTCTGAAGCTTCTTTTCATACATCATTGTATCGGCTTCTTTTATTAAGGTGCTCATCATCTCTTCTATTTCCTTCCTGGGATTTTTTATATCTTTGAATTCTTCTTTTGGTAGTTCTGCGCCTCCCACAGAAACTGTAATATTAAAACCAGCCATGCCCGCAGATTTTAGTGCGATTGCTAATCTAGCATTAATCTTGTTTTCAATTCTTTGAGCAATTTCCCGTACATTACGAGAACTTGCAACACCTCTGCCCACTTGCATGATAGCGAACTCATCTCCTCCATAACGGGAAGCCTGACCGCCGCGTTCTATGGCTTCTTCTTCAAAACATTTTGCCACTATTATTAGTAACTTGTCACCCTGCGGATGTCCTTGAGAATCGTTAAAAAACTTAAATCGATTGACATCAGCGATGAAAAACAAAACGAAATCGGGATTTGATTCGCGCCTATGCTCCCCTTGTTGATTTAATCTTTCTATAGCATAAGACAGGTTCTTATCCATGCCCCGCCGATTGGAAATTCCCGTTAAGTGATCAATCTCTGTTTTTTCTTCAGAAGTTTCAGCAAGATTGGCGGCAAGCCGACCGTACTCTGCAGTATTAATTTCACCGCTATCTCTAGCTTTTTTTAATTCTGCCATTGTAATTTTGCCGTCGACGGCAGCACTATTTAATTTCGCAAAATTATCAAAATGCAAGAATCCTCCACTTTTGGCTTTTTCTGCTTTCTTGGCAGGGGCAGATTTTTCTTGTTCCCTCAGCTGACGAAATAGGCTATCATAGTGAGATTGATTAATTACTTTATCAACATTAAGGGCTTGATTCAGTATGGCTAAAGTTAATTCATTGGTTGGTATGGGTTCCCTTTTTTTGGTCTTCTGGTTAGTTCGATATATCCCGGATAATGGGTGAGGTTTTCTCTCCATGGTCATAAAAACATTTTAGCACAAAA
>Ga0156255_131_pt2 | contig 16436 bp, 17 predicted proteins | sample RifCSPlowO2_12_FD_107904 | JGI IMG/M metagenome (GOLD analysis project Ga0156255, IMG submission 107904) | Candidatus Nomurabacteria bacterium RIFCSPLOWO2_12_FULL_44_11
ACGTTTCAGGGGTCTTAGAGCAAGGGGAGATAGATATTTTCATCGAGGCGGAAAAAAATTTGTAAATATGTTATAATCAACGGGATGATTTATTTCAATAATGTCTCAAAGATTTATGATAAAGACGGAGTAGCACTGGAAGATGTGAATTTGACCATCAATGCCGGAGAGTTCGTTTCCATTGTGGGGCACTCGGGGGCAGGCAAGACCACTTTGGTTAAAATGATCCTAGCGGATGAACGCCCGACTGCCGGCACCGTCTTTTACGAATCAATCAACGTAAATAAGATAAAAAATCAGGACCTGACCAAGCTCCGCCGCCGGATCGGCGTCGTTTTTCAGGATTTTAAACTGCTCCCGAACAAGACCGCCTATGAAAATATCGCTTTTGCCATGGAGGCGGCCGGTAAAACGGACGAAGAAATTTCGACCGATGTTCCGCACGTTCTAGAGCTGGTGGATTTAGGCGATAAGATCTCCCATTTTCCATATCAGCTCTCCGGCGGAGAAAAACAGCGTCTCGCTATCGCTCGCGCCATCATCAACCAACCGGAACTTATCATCGCTGACGAGCCGACGGGCAATTTAGACCCCATCAACACCTATGAAGTGGTGCAAATTTTAAAAAAAATAAACGATCTCGGCACGACGATCATTTTAACTACTCACAACCAAGGAGTGATCGAATCGGTGGGCAAAAGAGTGATTACGCTCGAGCGAGGCAAAGTAGTTCGGGACGACAAAGACGGTAAATATGTAATCTAAGTGAAAATCAATGAGCAAAACGAATATGATTTTCCTTACCCTGTTAAATAAATTTTGCAAAGCAAAATTTGTCATGTGAAAGAAATAAAAATGATTATAGTATATAATAAAGGGGATGAAAAGATTATTAGAAAATAAAGAAAAAAAGCTATTTCACATGACATTTAACAGGGTGTCTGCTTTTATAGTCGTCTCACTCCTTTAAAGCTAGCCATGACCACACTCAAGAGAATTATCAAGGCAGGGTTTATAAATTTCAAAAGAAGCGGCCTTGTTTCTTGGGCGGCCGTTCTCGTCACTACCATCACCCTCTCGGTTATTACTGCGCTCATTCTTCTCCAAGCCGTGCTGTATTTTTCACTTGGTCAAATACAAGACAAAGTGGATGTGACTATTTATTTCACCGTCGGAGCCCCCGAAGACCAAATCATGTTACTCAAATCCTCTATCGAAAAATTGCCGGAGGTAGCCGAAGTTACTTACACCTCGGCCGAAGAAGCCCTGCGCCTTTTCCGGGAAAGACATGAGAATGATTATCCCACGATCCAAGCCCTAGATGAAATTGGCGAAAATCCTCTGGGTGCATACTTAAACGTTCGGGCGCGCGAGGTATCGGAATATGAGAGCATCGCCAATTTCTTGAAGTCCGATAATGCGCTGGTGATCGGCTCCGCTTCCATTATCGACAAAGTAAATTATCACCAGAACAAGTTGGTGATTGATCGGCTCAATTCCATTATCTCCGGCGCGCAGAAACTCGGTTTCCTGACGACCTTGGTGCTCATTCTCATTTCCATTGTCATCACTTTCAATACTATCCGGCTTACCATTTTCATTGCTAGGGAAGAAATCGGCGTGATGCGGCTGGTGGGCGCCTCCAAGGCGAGAGTCAATGGCCCCTTTATGGTTGAGGGTGCGATTTACGGCGTTATTGCCACCATCATTACGCTAGTTATCTTTCTGCCGATTACTATCTGGTTCGGGCGCAATATGACCTCTTTTCTCGGGCTTGATCTTCACAATTACTACCTTTCTAATTTTTTCCAAATTTTCATAATTATTCTATTATCAGGTATACTGCTGGGAGTGGTCTCGAGCTACTTTGCCACCAGGAGATATCTGAATAAGTAGTTATCCAGTATAAAGTTATAAAGTATGCAAAATAAAGGAACTAAATATATTTTCGTAGTAGGCGGAGTTATTTCCGGAGTAGGGAAAGGTATTGCTTCCTCCTCCCTCGGTCTTATTTTGAAAAATCGTGGACTAAATGTTACCGCCGTGAAAATTGATCCTTACATCAATGTGGATGCGGGCACCATGAACCCGACCGAGCATGGCGAGGTCTTCGTGCTTTCCGACGGGGACGAGACGGATCAGGATATGGGCAACTATGAGAGGTTTCTGGGGATAAATTTAACTCGGATCAATTACATGACCACCGGCCGGGTATACCAGAGCGTAATTAATAGAGAGAGAAATTTAGAGTATAAAGGCAAATGCGTGGAGGTTGTGCCGGATATTCCGCTGGAAGTCATCGGGCGCATAAAAAAAGCCGGCGAAATGGCCGGGGCTGATGTAGTAATCATTGAGATAGGTGGCACCGTCGGCGAATATCAAAACCTGATTTTTCTCGAAGCTGCCAGAATGATGAAAATTGAAGCGCCCGCAAATGTAAGTTTTATTATGGTTTCGTATTTTCCGACTCCCGGGACAATCGGGGAGATGAAAACCAAGCCGACTCAATATGCGGTTCGCACTCTTAACGGGGCCGGCATCCAGCCGAATATCCTTATTGCCAGAGGTAGCACTAATCTGGACGACAAAAGGAAAGAAAAAATATCCATGATTTGCAATATTTCCAGCGATAAAGTGATTTCCGCGCCGGACGTGGATAGTGTCTACGACATACCGCTCAATTTTGAAAAAGAACATCTTTCCGATAAGCTCTGCGAGATTATGGGAATTGTTTGCCAAAAACCGGACGAGAAAGAGTGGATTAAGTGGCGGAACTTTGCGGCCTATGCGCACAATGGCAAAGAAGTAATTAAAATTGCGATGGTCGGGAAATATTTTGAAACCGGAGATTTTATTTTATCCGATTCCTATCTTTCAGTTATCGAGGCAATAAAATATTCTGCTTATCAGGAAGAAAAAAAACCGGTTATTTCTTGGCTTAACTCTTCCGACTTTGAAGAACATCCCGAAAAAATAAAGGATCTTTTAAATTACGACGGCATCATCGTGCCGGGCGGCTTCGGGACCCGGGGAGTGGAAGGGAAAATTTTGGTTGCCGAATTCGCCCGCAAGAATAAAATCCCGTATTTCGGGCTCTGTTATGGCATGCAGATGGCGGTGATAGAATATGCGCGCAATGTGCTCGGCCTTAAAGATGCCAACACCAGAGAAGTTAATCCGGACTCCAAAAATATCGTTATTGACGTGATGGAGTCGCAAAAAGAGAACTTGAAAACTAATCACTATGGGGGCTCCATGCGCCTCGGCGGTTACAAGGCCCTGCTTCAAAAGGGAAGTATTGCCCATAATGCCTATAAGGCGAGCGAAATAATTGAGCGGCATCGCCATCGCTATGAAGTGAATCCTGCTTTTATCGCCGACTTGGAAGCAAAAGGTCTCATTTTCTCCGGCCGATCTCCGGATGGCGTCTTGATGGAAATTGCCGAGCTCCCCAGAGAAGTTCATCCTTTCTATTTAGGCACTCAATACCACCCGGAATTTCTAGCCCGCCCGCTCCGCCCGCACCCGCTCTTTACCGCCTTCATTAAGGCGTGTACCAATAAAAAATAATTTGGCTGCGGGACTTGGATTCGAACCAAGATAAATGGATCCAGAATCCATTGTCCTACCATTAGACGATCCCGCAATAACTCGTCTCACTACAATAATACAAAAATCTCTTTTTATCAAATGAGAAAAATGCTATAGTGAAGTCATGAAAAAACCTTTTTTACATGCACTGGCGGCGGCGCTGTATATTGTTGTTATAGTTTTTGTCGCGCAGGCGGTGGGCTCTGCCTTAAAGGACCAAAACGACAGCATAATTACCCCGATGACTATGTTAAGTTTATTTGTACTTTCTGCTGCAATTATGGGATATTTATTTTTATCCGAACCCCTACAGCTATTCCTGGAAAACAAAAAACAAGAAGCTGTCACTTTCTTTGCCAAGACCGTCGGAATCTTCGCTTGTTTCGTAGCCGTCTTTACGATTTTGCTTTTTCTCGTTTAATGTAATCAAAATTTCAGAACTGCTTCGCAAATCTGCTATAATATGTCCATGAGAATAGAAAACCCCCCTGCTCCAAAAACTCCCGATCAAACAAAACCGCGAGTTTTGTTCGTGAAAAAAGAATTTTTCCCTTCCATCCGAAAAGGCCTACAGACCATTGAAATACGGCCGGTTTATGCCGGTTTTAGGTTGCCCCACATAGGAGAAATTTTGACATTTAAGACCTCTCCTACCAGCAGAGCAGTCAAAGTAAGGGTGGTGGGTGTGCGCCAACATTTAACACTAGCTGCAGTTTTAGAAAAAGAAAAACTAGATAAAATATTTCCAGGAATTGAGGCAAGCCAGGCAGCTTTGACCGCCCAAAGTATTTTTAATGACGAAAATATTAAGAAAAACGGGTTAATAGCCATTGAGTTTGAAAAAATATAATTATGAAAACCAACAATTTATATCTCCATGCAGATGGCGATGCTTTTTTTGTGGCCTGTGAGTTGACGCTTCGGCCGGAGCTCCGCGGTAAGCCCGTGGTGGTGGGGGCGGATCGCGGCATTGCGGTGGCCATGAGTCCCGAGGCCAAGAAGATAGGCATTACCCGCGGCATGCCGGTTTTCCAGATCAAAAAATTATATCCCGAGGTTGTGATTCTCTCGCACCATTTTGATTTATATGAGGACATCGAGAAACGGATGCAGCAAATTCTATCTTCCTACTTTAATAAAATCGAAGTATATAGCATTGACGAATGTTTTGCGCTGGTTGATCCGTCTGAAGTTAAATATTTTGGAGGAGAAAAGAATCTTTTGGCGGAACTGAAGAGAGAAATTGAAGGCACGCTTAATGTGACCTATTCTCTGGGACTGGCGAGAACCAAAGCGCTTGCCAAGCTGGCCTCTAAATTAGAAAAGCCCGGCGGGGTGGTGGCGCTTCTAGCCAAGGAAGATGAAATAGCTGCGCTCAAGCGTACGTCCATAGACAACATTTGGGGCGTAGGCCGGAGGACTATCCCGCGGCTCAAGCGTTTTGGGCTCAAAACCGCATACGACTTTGTTAATTTTAACTTACCGCCGTCATTTTCCCGGCCGATGTTCGAATTTCAAAGAGAACTTCAGGGCGAGGAAATTTTTGGCGTTAGTTTCAATGCCGACCCGCGGGACCAAAAGTCGATCCAGGCGACCCGGACTTTCCGGCCGGCTTCGACCGACCAGAAAGTAATTTGGCGCGAAATTGCCAAAAATGCCGAGCGGGCAAGCGAGCACGCGAGAGAGCTCCGGCTTGTATCCAACAAAGTGGGGGTTTTTGTAAAGACAAGCGAATTCAAATACAAATTTGATGAAATAAAATTGCCTATGTTTACCAGCGACCCGGGTATTATTTTAGATGCAATTGAGCCCAGGTTCCCTCGGCTTTTGAATAAACGTGAGAAGATCCGCTCCACCGGCGTGATACTTTATAACCTTACCCGCGAGGAAAGCGTGCCCTTGGACTTGTTCGGGCGGCAGGACAAAATTCTTAAAAAGCGCATCGTAGAAGATGCCGCCGACAAAATTCGCGCTAAATACGGACAGGGAGCCATCCGCCGCGCGGCCTCCCTCGCAAACTTGAAAAGAAAGTGAATTGTGTATAATGGTATTTAATGAATCCCGATGGCACATCTTCTAGCAGCGTAGCTCCGGCTCCTAGCCCGGCCGATACAACCCCGGCCCCGGCGCCAGCTACTTCAACGGCCCAAGCTGCCCCTACGCCGGCAACTCCTCGTGTCACCACCCCTGCGCCTACGCCCACACCCACCCCTATCAGTACCACTTCTGCCCCTTTGCCCATAATTACTCAAATTGAGGACACTACTGACATTCCTGCAATTCCACCCGAGAGCACAAATTATATTCCCATTGTGGGTGGCTTGGTCGCACTTGCTTTCCTTACCGCGGCAATAATCCTTCGCAGCACAAAAAAATCAAAAGAAAAAAAAGAAGACAAAAAAGATGACTCCAAGTGCCTAAATTTCAAAAAATTAATGGAAGAAAAACTGGAAGAGATAAGAGATTTGAAATCTCAAATGAGAGACAAAGTTAAAGGCAAAGGCGAGGAGTTAATTAAAAAATCTGTGGCGGGGACTGCGGCCGGCAGCCTTTTACTGAAGCTTGAAGGCGCGAATAAAGAATACGAACGGCTGAAAGATCTCCATGAAAAGTGTCTGGCAACTCTCAACCTTAAAAGTGTACACAATATTTTTATCTTCCATGGCACTCAAGGATATCCGGAGGAGAATTGGTTCCCTTGGCTTAAAGGAGAATTAGAAAAGAGAGGACAAAAAGTATTCGTGCCGCAGTTTCCGTCGCCTCCCGGCGCTCCTGCCAAAATTAAAGAATGGTTTGAGGTTTTGGGGGAATATGGCGAATATTTTAATGAAGACACTATCGTAGTGGCCCATAGTTTAGGTGGCATGTTTCTTTTACGAATTTTGGAAAAGTCCGAGTACCCCATCCATGCTGGAATTTTTGTTGGGACCCCAATCGGGAAACAACCAATTGCAAATTACGAACGGGACAGCAGTTTTACCCCATTCAATTTTGATTGGAATAAAATAAAAAATAACGCCAAACATTTTGTTGTCTTTCATTCCGACAATGACCCGCACGTGGGGCTCGATAACGGCAAAGAACTTGCCAAAAATTTGGGCGTAGAACTCTCCTTCATCCCCAAAGCCGGCCACTTCAATACCAAATCCGGCTACACCAAGTTCGAAAAATTACTCGAAAAACTGGAATCGATATTGTAGTGGTATGTAACATATTACGTAATATGTGGCTCGAGAGAAAATTGGTTTTCTTCTAAATATGCTATATTGGAAGCATGGAGTACAACAAATTAGCCACCAAAGAAATTGTAGAACGCGTTGCGCAAGCTCTCAAGGAGAGGAATGTGGAGGCCATTATGATAGAGAGCGGTAAAGACGCTCTGGCTAAAATAAAAGAGCTTGTTCCTAAAGGAGTATCGGTGATGAATGGATCTTCTACCACGCTAGAGCAGATCGGTTTCGTGGAGTATTTGAAGACAGGAGAACACGGCTGGAACAATTTACATGCATCAATTCTTACTGAAAAAGATCCGGCCCAACAATCAATACTGCGCAAACAAGCAGTATTGTCAGATTATTATTTGGGGAGCGTGCATGCGCTTGCCGAGACGGGTCAATTTGTGGTTGCTTCCAATAGCGGCAGCCAGTTGCCGCACATAGTTTTCACTTCCCCGAATATTATTTTTGTAGTCAGCACTAAAAAAATTGTGCCTTCTCTGGCCGATACTTACAGGCGTTTAGAAGAGCACGTTATCCCGCTTGAAGAGAAGCATGTGCAAGAAAAGTATGGTGTTGGCACCTATCCAAGCAAAATTGTCACATTTAATGCAGAGAAACAATCAAAAAGGAAAATAAAAATTATATTAGTCAACGAGGATTTAGGATTTTAAAAAATCTTTGAAATAAAAACGACCTCCTCACCCAAATTCAATTTTTGTCTAGACATGTATGTTGTTTTGTTGTATTTTACACCTGTGGCGCAAAGTAAGAAAATAAAGGCCTCTGCGTCTTAACATATGAAACTAGATATCACCCATGCATTCGAGAAAATATATGGAGAGGAAGCAGATATCATATTTCGGTTCTGCTTGGTTCGCGTGTCAAATAGGGAGCAGGCGCTCGATATAACCCAGGAGACCTTCCTGCGCCTTTGGCAAACCTTGCTTCAGGAGAAGGAGATACTCAATACCAAGGCGTTTCTCTTTACGGTTGCTCATCGGCTCATCATTGACTGGTATCGTAAAAAAAAGAGTGTTTCCTTGGATAATCTCATGCAGAACCAAACCAATACACAGTTCGATATTATCAACACCATGAATATAGACAGCGCCGAACTGAAAGCCGAGGGACGATATCTCGTAGAGAAGATACAAGAACTACGTTCTACCTTTCAGCAACCAGTGTATCTGCGTTTCGTCGAAGGGCTTTCTCCGCCGGAGATTGGGGAGATCTTGGGAATATCCGCCAACGCGGCATCGGTCCGGGTCAATCGGGGATTGCTTGAACTGAGAAAAAAAACAGGGTATGACAATACCGAAGATAATAAAAATTGATATGGAAGAGAATATGAAAAATGAAAAATTAAATAATGGAGCGAAAGAAATCAGGGCAGTAGCCATGACCCGGGCAGAGAAAGAGCGGATGCTCCAAAACATTTTGAATTCTCCTGTTCCTTCACCCTTCGCTCCGATTGCGAGCCCTTTCGCTCTTGTTTCCTTCATGGCAAAGATACAGCGAAGCCGCTTCTTTTCCTATTCAATTGTCGCTTGTCTTTTTCTTTTCGTCAGTGCCGGGGGAATTGTTTCTGCCTCTCACAGCAGCTTGCCGGGAAGCGTTTTTTATCCCATAAAGGTGCAAGTGCTCGAGCCCCTTGCTTCCATCTTCACTTTCTCCCTGGAAGAGAGAGCCAAATATGAAAGCAAACTTGCCGTTACGCGCATGCTAGAAGCAGAAATTTTGGCTAACCGAGAAGAGCTTGATACTCCTAAACAAAATATAATCTCGGGTCTTCTAGAGAATCACACTTCCATTCTGGGGAAATTTATCAGTCAAATTCAGGAAACAAATTTGGCTACCCATAAGGACAATGATATTGTCATTGATTTTCAAGCCGGGATGAATGCCCATGCGGAGATATTAGATATTTTAAACAAGGATAACAATGCGCCGGAGCTTCCCCGAAGTAGTAAAATTTCTGATACAGCACGTGCCAGTGCAGTTAAAATCAGAAGTTCTTTAATGAATGTCAAGAACCGGCCAGCGTGCAGTTACGCGGATCACAAAAATAAAGACGAGTCCCTTATTACTGATGCGGTTAAAGGAATAAATTCTGCCGCCAATGATTCATCTCCAACGAATCAAGAAATTATCGATGCAACAAATCAAAAAATCGATAAAGCAAGACAACTCATCCAAGAAGCAGCGGAGGACGAAGAGAGAGGAGACAATGACAGTGCTCACTCAAAACTTCTTGATTCCGAAAGCTCTGCAAAAGAGGCCGGAATTCTCCTTAAAACAGGGCTGAAACTGAGGTAGCCAGCATCCTCCATTTTATGTTATAATGTCAATATGGATGACCGAGAACAAAAATTCAAACCGGAAGAGCATTATATTTGCCTAGGAGGTTGCCGGGGAGTTTCAAAAAAGCCGGGTGTATGCCAGACGCCTGATTGTGTAGATCATGGTCACGAAATGGTGAGATGCAGCTGCACTGATGGAAGGCATAATAACTTCGAACCGTTAGAATTAAAATTATAAAAAATAAATTTCGTTCACAATCAAAGATTGCTTCTGTCCACAGACCAGTTCTGTTTTTTTGTGTATTCGTGTTTCTATTTCTGCTCTTGTTTTTTTCTTTTCCAGAATTTTTCAGCAGTGCTTTTTCATACAAAAAAGGCGATCCCATTGTCGCGGCCCCGCAGAAAATAGTTGTTCCCACTACCCCCCCGCTGGATACTGTGGCCTATGACAAAAAATTGGAGCAAATTGCCAATAATCCTCCACCACCACTTCCGCAAACTAAAGTGGTAAAAGACCCGCAAACTGGCATAGAGAAAACTATTACCATTGAGCCCAAGCCAGTCACATATCTCTGGCCCGTGAAAGCTTCCTACCCGCGGGCTGGGGCCATTCTCCCTTTCAAGCGCATCGTGGCGTACTATGGGAATTTATATTCTAAAAAAATGGGAGCTTTGGGGGAATATCCGGAGGAGGAAATGCTCGCTCGGCTCGGGGCAGAAGTAAAAAAATGGGAGACAGCGGATCCATCCACCCCTGTAGCGCCGGCACTGCATTACGTTGCGGTAGTGGCGCAGGGAAGCTCCGGTACAGATGGCAAATATCGGGCTCGCATGCCGGACTCGGAAATCGAGAAAGTTTTGACAATAGCGGAGAAAATTGACGCGCTTGTGTTTCTAGATATTCAAGTGGGTTTCAGCACTATCCAAACCGAACTGCCCCGCCTGGAGAAATATCTCAAGCTCCCGAACGTGCATGTAGGCATGGATCCGGAATTTTCCATGAAAAGCGGAATTCGTCCCGGTAAAGTGGTGGGCACATACGATGCGGCGGATATAAATTTCGCTGCGGATTTTTTAGCCCGGATAGTGAAGGAAAATAATCTGACCCCGAAGATTCTGGTAGTGCATCGTTACACACAAAAGATGGTGACCAACTATAAAACGATCAAACCTAGCTCCGAAGTGCAAATAGTCATGCACATGGACGGCTGGGGCGGAAAAGCGAAAAAGATCGGCACTTATACGAATTTTATTTATCCCGAGCCCGTGCAGTTTACCGGCTTTAAGTTGTTTTATAAAAATGATGTTCTCGCTCCCGGCACAACTCTCATGACGCCTGAGGATTTACTCAAACTTCGGCCGATACCTATCTATATTCAATATCAATAAAAGGTATGCTATAATCAGGCCAGTTATCAGTTTAATCAAAATACTATGAAAAACACAATAATTATAATAGTTGTTTTGGTTTTGATTGTTCTGGGTGCCTTTTTTCTTGTAAACAAAGGTAAAGTGGAAGCGCCGGTGGCAGGAGAGACCACCGAAGACAGTGGCGCGGTGAGCAATACGATGCCGGTTCCCGGAATGGGCGGAGTCGAGGAGATGGTCGTTGAACAAGTTGGTGCAGAAAAAGAGTTTACTGTTACTGGCCAGAATTTTTCTTTCAGTCCAGCTACTCTAAAAGTGAACAAGGGCGACAGAGTAAAAATTATCTTTAAAAATACCCAAGGGTTTCACAATTTTGTGATTGACAGATACGGTCTTGCTACTCCACAAAAGCAATCTCCCGATACCGAGGTGCTTGAGTTTACTGCGGATAAAGTCGGCAGCTTCGAATATTACTGCGCTGTCGGTACTCACCGTCAACAGGGAATGAGAGGCACACTATTGGTTGAATAAATTTTATGAACAATAATATTAAAATTTTCTCCCTAGTTATTGTGCTTTTGATTGTCGGGACAGCAGCTACGGCGCTACTTCGCGGTACGGGTGCACCCCAAGGACCCGGGCAATACGACGAATTCGCTCTCTGTCTCAAGGATAAAGGTGCAGTATTTTACGGAGCGTTCTGGTGTCCCAACTGCAATAATCAAAAGAAAAAATTCGGATCCTCTGCTAAGTTACTACCTTATGTCGAGTGTTCTCTACCTTCAGGAAAGGGTCAAGTACAGCAGTGTCTAGACAAAAAAATCGAGAGTTATCCTACTTGGGAATTTACGGACGGATCACGCTTGATCGGAGATACTCCGCTTACACAGCTTGCCGAAAAAACTGCATGTTCACTACCCACTATTTAAATTTGTTTCTGGGCGCCGGCGCGATACTTCTGCAGATCTTCTCTGTTGTTGCTCTGTTTCTCCTTTTTCTGCGACCGAAGAAAAACAAATATCTGGATTTTATCGACAAGCATTACCTGAATTTAGGATTTGTCATTTCTTTTCTGGCTTCTCTTTTTTCTCTGGTTTATTCGGAAGTGATAAATTTCGTGCCGTGCTACCTGTGCTGGTTCCAGAGGATATTTATGTTTCCGCTCCCGTTCATTTTCGGCGTAGCCATCTGGGTTAAAGATCGAAAAATCGTGAAATATACTCTGCCGCTTGTCTTTGTCGGCCTAGTTTTGGCTGCTTATCAAAGCTTTGTTTATTATTTTGGCGATGCCGGCAATGTTCCTTGTGACGCTTCTGGCGTTTCTTGCTATCAGCGATTAGTCAGTGAATTTGGCGGTTACATTTCCGTGCCGACATTATCTCTCTCCGCATTTGTTGCTCTTCTCACTATTCTTCTGGTCGCGCATTTCTATAAAAAAGAGGATTAAAAATAAAACGGCGCCGGGTACTCACGAAGAGTCCCGGCGACCGGTGTCTGCGAGCAGCGGCAACTGGCCGCTGATGATTGCCTTCCGCACTGTTCGTACGGAAGTGAAAGAGCGACGAACCGGCTTGCCCTTGCGAGCAAGCGACTTTGTGACCGCCTCGCGTAGGCGATCAGCAAAACGGGATTGTCGTGTCCCGCATTCCGGGCATCGTTCCCGATCGAGCGGCATGTCCAAGCCGCATTTCTGGCATGGCTTCATGGGCTCCTCCTGTCGATACATTACACCGCTTTTCACTTTTGTCCACCATTTGTGCTAAAATATGGATATGATTAAATATGCTATTATTATTTTGGTTTTTGCATTAGGGATTTGGTTTTTTATGAAAAGTGGCGATAATACTAACAAACAAGTACAAAATATGACCGCAATATTACATACCAATAAAGGAGACATAACTATAGAATTTTTTGATAAAGATGCACCGAATACGGTGGCAAATTTTAAGAAGCTCACGGGGGAAGGATTTTACAATGGCGTAAAATTCCATCGAGTGATCAAGGGTTTTATGATTCAGAGCGGGGACCCGTTAACTAAAGATGATTCTAAAATGGCACAGTGGGGCACCGGCGGACCCGGCTACAAGTTTGCCGATGAAATAGGTTCAAACAATAAAAATAATATTGGCACAATTGCCATGGCCAATTCCGGCCCCAACACCAACGGCTCGCAATTTTTTATAAACGTGGCGAATAATAATTTTCTGGACGGCAAGCACACAGTTTTTGGCAAAGTAATGGTCGGCTTGGATGTTGTAAAAGCAATCGAATTGACGCCGACTGACCAAAAAGATCGTCCCTTAGAACCAGTAGTTATCAACAGCATTGACTTGAATTAATATAGTATAATTCGTTGTAGTTATCATTAATAATAAATTTTATGGAACAAATTCACAATAAACTAATGGAGAGTTCAAAGGGGTATGCGAGTTGGCACGAACATCCTCATCACAAGAAAGTTCATTGGGGGGTTATCATTCTTATTTTGGCAATATTCGTCCTAATCTTTTTTAAAGGAGTGGCTAATTGGCGCAATGCAGTTACCAATCTGGTAGTAATAGAAATTGCTCCGCCTTCAGCCATTCTGACCCTCGACCCTAAAGAAAAAGCAGTCGGGGTGGGTGACTCGTTTACCGTAGACGTTATCCTCGATACGGACGGCAAACAAGTTGACGGTGTGGATTTGTATTCTCTGCATTATGACCCGACAATTTTAAACGTAGTTGACGGTGTGTCCGCGAAACCGGGCATTCAAGTCATACCGGGCACCATTATGGATTTTAACGCAGTGAACAGCGTCGATCAGGCGACTGGCACTATCAAGTTCAGTCAGGCGGCGACAGGGGGGACAAGTTTTAGCGGCAAAGGAGTTCTCGCTTCAATACATTTCAAGGCCGTCGGTAAGGGTAGCACCTATCTCAAATTCGATTTTAGTTTTGGCAGTACCAAGGATACCAACGTAGCTCATGCTGGCAAAGATCAACTGGCACGCGTGGTGGATGCACTTTATACCGTAAAATAAAAAACCATGCGAAAAAATTTTTCTCCTAAATTCGGATTATTTGTTTTACTGACGTTATTTTTTGGTTTCGCGAGTCCCGCGCTGGCCGCCACTCTCTCGCTTTCTCCAGCTTCTGGGAGTTTTACCGTCGGGGAAAATTTCACCGTCAATGTTCTGTTAAATACTGCGGGAGTCAACATTGAAGCTGTTGATATTTATTCTCTGCGCTATAATCCGACAATTCTGCAGGTTCAGGATGGAGTGACTTCCACGACCGGAGTTCAAATAAGTCCGGGTACACTTTTGCCAACTACGGCGCTTAACTCGGTAAATGCTACCGCCGGTACAATACAATTTTCTCAATTAAATTTGGAAGGCGGTTATTACAACGGCACCGGCACTCTGGCCTCCATTACCTTCAAGGCCCTTGCGGCGGGCACTTCGGCTGTAACCATTGACTTTTCTCCAGGCAGTACTTCTGATAGCAACACTTCTGATACCACAAGTACTGATCGACTTACCGGTGTCACCAACGGTACTTATACCGTGTCAGGCATTCCAGCTCCATCCACCAGATTCTCCATTGGCGATACTGTAGAGGCGACTACTACTATAAACGTCCGAGCGACTCCTTCCGTCTCCGGAACGCTTCTTGGGGCGCAAACGCAAGGCGCTCAGGGAACGGTTGTCGGCGGGCCGACCTACGCCAACGGCTATCATTGGTGGCAGATTAATTACAACACCGGCGTGGACGGCTGGTCAGCCGAGGACTTTCTGGTAGAGTATACGGCGCCTGCACCCTCACCAACTCCTACACCCAGTCCATCTCCATCTCCATCTCCATCTCCATCTCCCACTCCCACTCCCACTCCCACTCCCACACCAACACCAGAGCCCACCCCGACTCCAACTCCGACCCCCGCACCTTCAGGTGGTGGCGGTGGCGGGGGTGGAGGAGGGGGTAGTTCTTCTCGCCCATCTACTACGCCTACAACCACAACCAATCCCGTTGGTTGCTTGGCAGGATACTTATTTAGTCCGCTTACCGGAGCGAGTTGCGTTACTTCGACAGTCGTGCAGGGCTGTGTGACGGGATACTTATTTAGTCCGCTTACCGGAGCACGCTGTCCTACTACCACGGTATCGGGGTCTGCTGGAGCTGGGACATCAACTGCAACTGGAACTGTAACAATTTATTTCACCAAACCCACCAACACGGCTGATAGGGCTACCGTGCGCAATCTGCAAACTGTCCTCAATCGCGCTTTAGGTCTTACTCTCAAGGTTGACGGTATTTATGGGCCGGCCTCGTTGGCCGCGGTAAAGGCCTTTCAAGCCAGGAACGGCCTGGTCGCCGACGGCAAAATTGGCGACCTAACTCGGGCGAAACTTAATCTAGTTTATCCGTAATAATTTTGGTATAATTTCTAAATGAAGCAAGACAAGACCCAAATCTTGATTGTAGATTTAGGTTCTCAATACACTCAAATCATAAGGCGAAGCCTGCGCTACCTGGGATTTCATTCCGTAATTATTCCGCCCGGAGAGGCCTTGGCCTGGGCGAGGGAGAGCAAGCCCAAAGGTATTATCCTCTCTGGCGGGACGATAAATATTTCCGACAAAGCCACCGCCTCCGGCGGGGCCCCGCAGGATGCGGTGGATGCTCCTGAAATCCCAAAAGAAATTCTTAATCTCAACACTCCTATTTTAGGCATATGCCTCGGTATGCAGTGGATGGCCTATATTCATGATAAGGACGCCATCCAGGCAGTCAAGGAAGGGAAGTCCTACGGGCCAGTGGAAGTAAGCTTGAGCAAAAGTAAACTTTTTGAAAAGTTATCCGGCTCACTTTCCGCGTGGTCTTCACATGGCGACTCGGTGAAGCGAGTGCCGAAAGGGTTTAACATCATCGCCACTTCTAAAGATGGCAAGGTCATCGAGGCGATGGAATACGGAGAGAAAAATTATTTTGCCGTGCAATTTCATCCGGAGGTTGAACAGACAGAAGATGAAAATATTATTTTGAATAATTTTGCGCGAAATATCTGCGGCGCAAGTGTTGATTATTCTCATAAAGATGCAATTGAAGAAATCAAGCAGAGCACGGAAAGAGAACTAGGAGAAGACCGGGCAATTATCGGGGTATCCGGAGGTGTGGATTCCACCACCCTAGCCGCGATACTCTCGCCGGCCCTTGGGGAGAAACTCAAAGCATTTTTAATAGATACCGGGGGACTCCGCAAAAATGAGGTAGAGAAAATAAAAGAACTCACGAAAAAAGCGGGTATTAATTTAGAAGTAATAACCAAGTACAAAAATAAATTCGTAGAACGAGTTGGCACTACGATAGATGCCGAGGAAAAACGCGCAAGATTCAGAGAAGTTTATGGCGAAGTTTTTAAAGACGTGGCCAAGACCTATGGTGCCACCCACATGATCCAAGGCACACTGGCCACGGACTTGATTGAGTCCGGCAGTGCTGGCAAGTCCGCTCTTATCAAAACCCATCACAATGTGGATCTTAATTTAGGCCTGAAGGAAATAATGCCGCTAAAAGATTATTTCAAGTTTGAGGTGCGTGCGTTTGCTCATGAAATGGGCCTCGACGAATTGGTCTCTGGGCGCCAGCCCTTTCCGGGTCCGGGGCTGTATTTGCGGGTGGTTGGAACTCCCGTCACGGAGGAACTCTTAGATATTGTGCGGGAAGCAGATCACGAAGTCGCAGAAATTCTCAAGAAGCATGGCTTATACGACAAAATTTCGCAGACCATCGTAGCTCTCCTAGGGGTAAATTCGGTGGGCGTGAAAGGGGACGGCCGGGTCTATGGCCACTCCATTGCCGTGCGCACCGTCGCCACAACCGACTTCATGACCATCAAGGGCTTTTATCTGCCTAAAGAGGTGATGGCGGAGATAACCAGCGTCTTAATTCAGCACCCCAAAATCGTGCGCGTT
>Ga0156255_114_pt1 | contig 10358 bp, 9 predicted proteins | sample RifCSPlowO2_12_FD_107904 | JGI IMG/M metagenome (GOLD analysis project Ga0156255, IMG submission 107904) | Candidatus Nomurabacteria bacterium RIFCSPLOWO2_12_FULL_44_11
CAACTGTACAATCACTTAAGGGAAACCCAGAAGACCTTTTTGCAAAAATCGGATGCACATCAATAGGGACTTCAGGTATTCTTGCTTGCACCGCCCGCGTTGTTCAATTTCTTTTCATCACCCTGCCAGCGTTCTTGTTGGTGTTGGCTGCCAAGCTGTTTGACTTCATGGCCGGCCTGACCTTGAGCAGTGAAATGTATAAGTTTGAATTCGTGGAGAAGATGTGGCGGGTTATCCGTGATTTTTCAAATATTTTCTTCATTTTGGTTCTCCTCTACGCCGCCCTGCAGACGATTCTCGGCATCGGCCACGGCGGAGCGAAGAAAACAATTGCCACAGTAATTTTGATCGCCTTGGTAGTCAACTTTAGCTTGTTCGCCACCAGAGTAGTGATTGATTCCGGAAATATTTTGGGTCTTATTTTTTACAATAAGATAGCGGTTACAGATGACCAGGGTAGACCAGTATCGAACCCCGAGGGGCAGATAGGCAACGCGGCGAAAACTAAAGTCCCGGAACGAAGCATCTCCCGGGCGATTGCAAGTAAATTTGATATAGGCGTGCTTCTTACTAAAGATAAGACAGCAGGATTGGGTACAGAGTCGTCGGCCGGTGTATTCTCATCAGGGGTAAGCTTTGGGATCGGATGTGCTATCGGATCTGCCGTACCAATACCCGGGGTTACCTGCCTTGTCGGAGGAGGAATAGGGATACTGTTGAACTTTTTCACCGCAGACCAAGTTTACGACGACGGTGCCCTTCTCCGAATGATGGGCTTTATGGTGGCTTACGGGCTTGTTATTTGGGTTTTGGCTTATGCCTTTTTTGTGACCGCTTTAAGTTTTCTCGGCAGGATAATAACTCTGATCATGCTTATGATTGTCTCCCCCTTCGCTTTTATGAGTTACACGATTCCGGGGCTTAAAAAAATGGGCAAAGTGGGTTTTGACAGCTGGTTGCACTCTCTGCTTTCCGCGTCATTCGTCGCCGCTGTTTTCATGTTTATTCTCTATGTCTCCTCGGAGATAATGAGGGCGGGCATGTTTGAAAAAATGTCTGTAGCGGAGGGTAGCCGCGACCTTGTAGCTGGACTGATTGTGACTTTCGTCCCAGCCATTTTAATTGCCATGCTCCTGCTCGCCGGCGCCAGATACGCTAAAAAGGCCTCGGGAGAATTCTCAGAGAAAATCATCAGTGTGGGTAAGGCCGCGGTGGGGGTTGTCGGCGGGTTGGCTGTCGGGGCGGCAGTGGGCGGAGCGGCGATATTGGGCCGAGCGGGCCTGGGAAGAATAGGGGCGGCTGTCGGAAGATCGGGAAGATTGAAAGAGATAGAGGCGGGGGGAGGATTAAGGGGATTCGGTGCGGCGAGGTTGCGAGATATCGGTAAATTCGGAGCGGCTTCGAGTTTTGATCTCCGCGGGGTAAAAGTCGCCGGCAAGAGCTTGGCGTCCACCACTGGACTGAAAGTCGGCGAAGCGCAGAAAGGCGGATTCGAAGAACGTCGAAAGAAACAGGTAGAAAAAAGAGTAAACAGGGCAAAAGAATTAGAAGTCGGCGAGGACGAAGGATTAAAACAGACCGTACGACAAAGAGAAGCCGAACTTCAAACCGCAAAATCAGATCGAGCGACACAAGATAGATTGACAGAATTAAATAACGGTGACCATGTATCAGAGCCGGCTGCAACTGCAACTGCAGAATTAGCAGTCGCTACTGCCACAGCCAACCCAGCAATTCAAGCTATGGAACAAGGTCTTTTGGGAGCCATGAATCGAGCAAGTGACGCTAACGCAGTTTTGGACCGTGCAAAAGATCAACTGGCAGCCCATCCGACGGACCCAGCCTTCTTAGCAGCCCAGCAGGCGGCTCAAGCACAAGTGAATCTTGCAAATCAAGGTTTAGCTATGGCCAATAACGCTATGACAGCAGCTCAAACTCTTGCAGACAATGTGGTAGCGGCCACTGAAGCGTTAGCGGCTAACCCAGCAGACCCGGCTTTGAACGCAGCTCTGGCAGCAGCCAACGCTGCAGCCGCCGCCAACCCGGCAGCTCAAGCGATGGCGGCTAGAGACGTAGCTTTGGCAAATCAGGCAAGAGTTCAAAGCCTGCCTCAACTGGAAAGAGCCGCTGCCGCCGGACAAAGAGGACTTACTGATGCGGAAAGAGCATTGAAAACTGCAGTGGATCAATTTGGCGCCAGAAGTAGAGAAGCTGATACGGCGAGGGTGGCTCAAACTAGAGCACTCGCGGAAAGAGAAAGAACGAGAGAAAACCTGGAGACTCGACAAGCCGATATAAGAGAAGCAGGAGTGAATATTCATAATGCCGAGGTTGCCTTAAAGAGAGCGGAAAATGCGGTTATAGGAGAAAACGCACAAAGAAGAGAAAATTATGCCAGAGCAACTCTAAGTGAACCCGGCCAGGCATTTAGTTTTGTAATGAGTGGATTCCAGCATAGTTTTGCTGGAGCGGAAGAAGCTGCTAATAGAATCCGCTCAGGCATTCAGGAGGAGAAAAAAATAAGTACGGACCACCATTAAAATAAAACATATGATAGAAAAATTAAAGCAAACAATCAAAGATGAAATAGCGAAATTGCCAAAGGAAATCCAAGAAGTGATCAATACCTATGATTGGGTAAAAATGGTGGAAGAAATTGGGAAAAAATATTCGCTTAATGAGGATAAAATCGAGAGCCTGCAGGTGGAAACTTTGCTAGTTCTGACGGGTCTGGAGGAAGGAAACTATTTCGCCCAAAACTTGGAAAGAAATGTGGGTATTACTAAGGGCGATGCGACAAGTCTAGTGAGAGAAATTGAAGAGAAAATTTTTGCCCCGATTTATCAAACTTTGATGGAAAATATAAAAAGCAAAATGAAAGACAAGAACCCGACTTGGGAGCAGACGGTAAATTTCATTCTTTCCGGCGGCAATTATGCCGTTTTTGTCGTCCCGACCCGAGTCGGGATCCCAACAGAGGTCGAGAAAACAAGAAATGGTATGATTAATACAATCCCTCCTCGCCCTGATAAGGGAGAGGTCGGGAGAGGGTTTTAAAAGAAATCTATGGCAGATACAATTGACTTATTACAAATAAAAATAGAAGAGGCCAGGAGAAAGTTGTCGGAGGAGACGCGCAGGGCAATCGATGCGGTGTCTTGGAAGGCGACGCTTATCGGCCTGCGGGAGAGCAAGGGCTACAGTTTTGAGCAATTAGGCGACCTGGAGATCGAAACCGAGCTCCTGCTTTGCGGGCTTTTGGCCCCGGAGGACTACCCGAAGGAATTGGAGAAGAGGATGAATCTCCCCAAAGCCAAGGTGGACGAGCTGGTGAATGACATGAATCAGTTGGTCTTCAGCCGAATGCGGGAAGAGCTCGTAAAAATTACCGAGCGGAAAAGAATATTCGAAAGCCAGCCATTGCCGGAGAGTAAAGTGGAAGAGAAAGCGCCGGTTGGGACGCTTGGAATAAATAAGGAAGAGATAAGGGTCTTGGATAAGGCCGGCATAAAAATAATCCCCCCTGCCGGAACTCCGGATTTATCCACTCCGGAAATTAAGGCCCCGATAACTCCTCCTATTTTGACGCAAAAGTTTTCCGACGTTTTCAAAGTGCAGATGGCCCAAACGGAACACACTCTAGATAGTGCTCCTAAACAGACAACACCTTCAGTTAGTGCAAAAAAGGAAGAGCCAAAAACTTCATATCCTAAAGGCGCTGACCCATACCGAATGCCCGCGGAATAAAAAATATGCAATTCAAGGTTCCACAATTTTTAGACATCGAAGACAAGATCTTCGGCCCGTTCACTTTCAGGCAGTTTGTCTACTTGGCAGGAGGTGCCGGTCTTTGTTTCGTCCTTTTCCGCCTTCTGGGCTTCTGGTTCGGGGCTATTCCCATAATCCTTGTCGCCGGTTTTGTCCTGGCGCTGACTTTCTACAAGCCGAATAACAAGCCATTTATTTTCATGGTTGAGGCGGTAGTCAAATATATCTTTCAAGATAAGCTGTATGTTTGGAAAAAAAGAAAAAATAAAGTTCTTCCCAAAACGAGATCTGAAAAGGAGGTAGGGCTGGAGATAGAGAACAGAAACGAGTCCCTCTATGCACTCTCCGGGGGTAGATTGACCGGGAGCAAACTGCGAGACCTAGCTTGGAGCTTGGATGTTTTAGATATGAAAAAAGAAAAATAATATGGCCTTAAACGCAAAAGCAACTCAAGAGTTCATGCCGATTAAAGAAGTCCGTGACGGGATAGTCGTTTTGAAGGACGGCGGTCTGCGAGCGATCGTACTCGCGAATTCCATCAACCTCTCGCTTAAATCATCCGAAGAACAGCGGGCAACCATACTGCAATTCCAGAATTTTTTAAATACTCTTGATTTTTCAGTGCAAATTTGCGCCCAGTCGAGGCGGCTCGATATCCGACCCTACCTTTTTATGCTGGAAGGTAGGATGAAAGTGCAGAACGAGACCTTGCTTAAACTCCAAACCAGAGAATACATCGAGTTCGTCCGAAATTTCACCGAATCCGTCGCTATCATGACCAAGAGTTTTTTTGTGGTGGTGCCTTATACTCACACGAACTTTAAACAGAGCACTGGTGTTTTGGGGCGGTTGTTTGGCCGAAGAAATAAGGAGGAGCAAAAACTGGCGGAGCAGGTGGATTTCGAAGAAAAAAGATCTCAATTGGAACAACGAGTGAGTGTGATCGAGCAGGGGCTCGGGCGCTGCGGCATAAATTCGGCCCAGCTCGGAACCGAAGAAGTGGTCGAGATGTTTTATAAGGTATTTAATCCGGGAGAATTGGAAGGGAAAATTAAGCTGGAGGGCTAAAATAGCGATGTCAATTTTTGATAAAATCTTAATAAGAAAAACTAACCGCGCTACGGGCGGGAGTGAAGCGAAGGCGTCCGTCTTGGCGGTCTTGCCGGAGAAAATTTACCAGGACGCCAGTTTGGAACTCCAGGACATTATCGCGCCGTCGGCCTTGAAGGTTGAACCCAAGTCGCTTAACTTGGGAGATAAAATTGCTCGGACTTTTTTCATAATTTCTTACCCGAGGTATCTTACCGACAACTGGTTTTCTCCGGTGATTAATTTGGATAAGGTTTTTGACATTTCTATTTTCGTCCACCCGATAGACACCTCGCTTATCCTGCGGCAGTTTCAGAAAAAGGTGGCGGAGGTGGAGAGCCAAATTAACGTGCGCGCGGCGCGGGGCATGGTCCGCGATCCGATGCTTGACACCGCCTATCAGGACCTGGAGGGGTTACGCGAGAGCTTGATTCAGGCGCAGGAGAAAATGTTTGATGTGGGAATTTATATCACCATTTACGCGGACACCGATCTGGAGCTCTTCAAAATCGAAAATGAGATCAAGTCAATGTTTGAGTCCAAGCTTATATACATCAAACCCGCGCTCTTCCAGCAAGAAGAAGGATTCAAAAGCGTCATTCCGCTCAATATGGACCTCCTGGGGGTTCATCAGAAGCTCAATTCCGAACCACTCTCCAGTGTTTTTCCTTTTATTTCCTTCGACCTGACCTCGGATAAGGGAATACTCTACGGGGTAAATAGGCACAATTCCAGCTTGGTGATTTTTGACAGATTTTCGCTCGAAAATTACAACTCGGTAACCTTCGCCAAGGCCGGCTCCGGAAAATCTTACGCGACCAAACTGGAAATCCTGCGGTCGCTCATGTTTGATATTGACGTCATTGTCATCGATCCGGAAAGGGAATATGAATACCTGGCGGAGTCGGTCGGCGGGAGATATTTCAACATTTCTCTTTCTTCCGACCACCACATTAATCCTTTCGACTTACCGATTCCGCGGGAAGATGAGACCGCGGAAGACGTTCTCCGGTCCAATGTGATAAATCTGGTTGGGCTTTTTCGACTAATGTTAGGTGGGCTTACCCCGGAGGAGGATTCAATGGTGGATCGCGCTATCTCCGAGACCTACGCCATCAAGGACATCACGCCCGAATCCGACTTCTCCAATATTGAGCCACCGCTTCTGGCGGACTTTGAAATGGTGCTCGCCGGCATGGACGGGAGTGACTCGGTGGTGCAGCGCCTCTCCAAATATACGCGCGGGTCCTGGGCTACGTTCCTAAATCGGCCGAGCAATGTAGATATCAATAAAAAGTTCGTGGTCTTCTCCATCCGCGATATGGAGGACGAACTGAAACCGGTGGCGATGTATATAGTCATGCACTACATTTGGAACGCCATCCGAAGAAATCTCAAAAAGCGCCTCCTGGTGGTAGATGAGGCGTGGTGGATGATGAAGTCCGAAGATACTGCTTCCTTCCTCTACTCCATCGCCAAGCGCGGAAGAAAATATTATCTCGGCCTGGCCACCATCACCCAGGACGCTGCGGACTTCATGAACTCGCCCTATGGTGTGCCAATTGTGACCAACTCTTCCATCCAACTTCTCTTAAAACAATCCACGGCGACTATTGATGTATTGCAGAAAACATTCAACTTAACGGACGAGGAAAAGTATCTCTTGCTCGAGTCGGGCATTGGGGAAGGCATATTCTTCGCCGGATTAAAGCATGTGGCGATAAAAGTTGTCGCCTCTTACACTGAAGACCAAATCATTACCTCCGATCCATCGCAAATATTGTCAAACCGCAAAGCAAAAATGGAATTGGAGGCGTCAAATAAGGCCGGTTAGTGTGTTATAATAAATAAACATATGAAATTTGGGCTAGCTTTATTTTTAATCTTTGGATTCGCCTCGGCCGCCTTGGCGGCCTCCCCCTCGAGCATTGGCGTAACTGTAGCGCCGGAGAACCCCGCCCCCCTGGAGAACGTGACTATTTCTCTCAATAGCTATCTCAACAACCTAGACAGTGTCCTCATCACCTGGTTCCTAAACGGGAAAAATGTGCTCTCGGGAATAGGCAAGAAGTCGTTTTCACTGACCGCTCCGGCGGCGGGAGTAGAGACCCGAGTCAGTATAAAAGTGGCGCTACCCGAAGGCGAGGTTACCACTGGTGTGCTTATTAGACCGAATACGATGATCCTGCTTTGGGAGGCAACTGACTCATACGTGCCCCCTTTTTACAAAGGAAAGGCCTTGCCGACTATTGATAGTGAAATAAAAATAGTGGCGATGCCGGAAGTGAAGAATACCAGCCCGAAGAATATTGTCTATTCCTGGAAGAAGGATTACACGGCAGATCAGGGAGCTTCGGGCTTTGGCAGGAATTTTTACATTTATATAAATGACTATTTGGAAGATTCAAATACTATATCGGTCGTGGCCTCGACTGTTGACGGCACCTCGTCCGAATCCAACATAACAGTGAGGGCCGCCGCCCCGAAGATTGCTTTTTACCGGCAGGATAATGGGTTAGGCATAATTTGGGAGCAGGCGCTTTCGAACAATCACCGGATCGCGGGGGAAGAGATACTGGTGGCTATTCCTTATTTCATTTCACCTAAGAACTTGCAACAGCCGAATTTGGTGTGGACTTGGTCTATTAATGATAGTGCGGTCAAGACATCCAGCATCAGGAAAAATTTCTTCCCGGTCAAGGTCGGCGAGGGAACTTCTGGAACTTCAACTATCGGGCTCCAGATTGAAAACACGGATAGAATTTTTCAATCAGCCAGCAAACAAATAAATGTGGAATTTTAATATGCGAAAATTTTTATTCAATATTTTAATATCAATAGTAATTCTAACTTCAATCCCTCTGTTTTATGCTTCCGCACAAGTAATAAGATGTTCTAACCCAAATGTTCTGCAAAATGGCGAATGTAGGCCATGCCCTCCCCCTACAGTGTATTCAGGGGGTGACACCGGTGTTAGTTGTATTACACCAGCGCCATCAACCGTACCCAACTGTATAATGGACAGAACAGGGCAGGCAACCAATCCTCCTTGTAGAAGTATTGGAGGGACATTGATATCACCCCCGGGCTCTGCCTCCTCCGGCTCAACGACTTCTAATTATATATTCCTCGCTCCTTTTACGGGTATTTCGGGGGCTGAGAAAAATTTTAACCCAGTTGATAATAACGCTCTGGGTAGATATTTAAATTTGATGATAAAGATATTTATCGGCTTGTGCGCGGTGCTCGCGGTGATAATGATCGTCATGGGCGGGATAGAATATATGACCAGCGAGCTTCCGGGAAACAAACAAAATGGCAGGGAAAGAATTACTAACGCGCTTCTGGGATTATTGATAGCTCTCGGCACTTATGCTTTGCTTAACACCATCAATCCACAATTATTGAGAACGGACGTGAAAATCCTCGATACAGAAATAACTTATGCCTCACAAGACACCCCGCAAATCCCGATAAACGGTAAATACGCCGATGGGCGCTCTTTTGGCGCCCTGTGGAATGATTCAATTGGTAAAAATACCCCGGTATGCAAAAGTATCGATGAGACAGGGTGTCTGCCTGCTTACGTAAATGTAAAGTCGCCAGAATGCACTTTTGTTGGTCAACCTGACTGTACTTCAATAAGGGGATTTGATCCTAGCGCGCTACGATCGATACAGTGGGGATGTGAATGTGTATTAACAATTACTGGCGGGACTGAAACTTGGTTACATGAACCAGGCAGTAGCCATAAGCCCGGTAGCTCAACGGTAGACCTTCGGGCGACTCCCAAACTTGACGCTTATTTATCAGGCGGAAAACCGTTAATAAATTTAACAAAATATCCGCCACCAGATGGACCAATGTATGAAACGACTGGGGGAAATCATTGGCATATCGGTAAATAATAAATAATTTTATGTCCAAAAGAAACTTTATACTTCTAATAATCATTCTAATCATCATAACGGTTGCGGCTTTTTGGTATTTTGATTTTTTCAAGCCGGCGGTCCCGGGAGAGACCACAGAAGGTGGCACAAATTTTCTTTCCAGATTCAACCCTTTTGGAAAAAGCTCCCCTCCGCCAACTGGCGGACCAATTCCCACTCCTACTCCTGGGAGTGAGCCCCCGATACCGACATCAGAGCTAAAATTGAAAAAGGTGTCGAGCATGCCGGTGGCCGGATTTGGAGTGTTTCAGAAAGAGAGGTTTAAAGAAATAGTGGCTACAGAAACACAAATCACCGCCGAAGGCGGGACCCCGCCCAAAAAGGCGGTGGCCGCGCCACCGGAGAGAGAATTTGCCCCCGCGCTCCGATATGTGGCCAGAGCCAACGGCAATATTTATCAGACATTTGCGGATAAGATAGAGGAGCGCAGATTTACTTCAACCGTCATGCCGAAAATATATGAGGCATATTTTGGAAACAAGGGGAGGATGGTAATCATGCGAAATCTAAAAACGGACGACAAAACCATCCAGACCTTTGTCGGCACCTTACCTGAAGAACTGCTGGGGGGGGATACAACGGCTGATAATTCAGTGGTGGGCTCATTTTTGCCTGAAAACATAACGGATTTGAGTTTGTCGGCAGACATGACAAAAGCATTCTATCTTTTCAACATGAACGCTAATGCCGGGAATGTGATCGGAACGACCATTGATCTTCTAACCAACAAAAAAGTCCAGGTTTTTGAAAATGCCTTCACGGAATGGCTCTCCTTTTGGCCAAACTCAAAAATGATTACCCTGACCACCAAGCCATCGGCCTCGGTTCCGGGTTATATGTATGCCCTAGATCCGAACCTCAAAACATTCGGCCGGGTATTCGGCGGGATAAATGGCCTGACCACGCTTGCGAGTCCGAGTGGAAAATTAGTTCTCTACAGTGATAACACTCTGTCTCTTTATTTGTACCACCTGGACACGAAAGTATCTGACATCTTGGGCATAAAAACCATACCCGAAAAGTGCGTGTGGGGGGCGAAGAGCGATATCGTTTATTGCTCGGTGCCCGCTGGAGCTCCGACCGGAGAATATCCGGACCAGTGGTATCAGGGTGAAATATCCTTCACGGATCAGATTTGGCAGATAGATATTTCAAACGGGACGACGAGGATAATGCTCGACCCGGGGATAGAACCGGGAGGAGAGACAGTGGACGGCATAAAACTCGCCCTAGATGAAGGCCAGAACTACTTATTTTTTGTGAACAAAAAAACTTCGTTTCTCTGGGAATTTAACCTAAGATAGCGCCCCGACGTATTTTATCACTACCCGCCTCTTTGCTCCGAATCCTGTCGATTCGGTTTTGAGATCTATGGCATCCGAGAGAAATTCATGCACAATTCTGCGTTCGAAAGCCGGCATCGGATCTACTTCTACGCTTGATTTAAAATATCTGGCGCGTTCGGCCATCATGTGCGCTATGGCCCTCAAGTTTTCGACACGCTTTTTCTGAAATCCGTTGATATCGATTAGGATCCCCAACCGCCCCTCC
>Ga0156255_124_pt1 | contig 7901 bp, 9 predicted proteins | sample RifCSPlowO2_12_FD_107904 | JGI IMG/M metagenome (GOLD analysis project Ga0156255, IMG submission 107904) | Candidatus Nomurabacteria bacterium RIFCSPLOWO2_12_FULL_44_11
TGCTATACTAAGCAAGCAATGAAAAGATCAACATTATCAATGTCATATTGGTTTAGCGGCAAGAACCCTCTTGTGCGCTATTTAGTTGATTTCTCTTAAACTCAAAACAACAGGAATCCACCAACGAGCGCACATAGAGTGCGTTCTTTTAGTTCTTTGGAGGTTATCGTGGGTTCAGGAAAATCGTTACCGACTGCACAGCCGCAACCTACTAAGCCGCAGCCAAATCATCCTGGCGAACGGCAAGTACCAACCAATCCGCCGAGAGAGTCTCGGCCGCTTGGCTGGAACTGATCGAGTTTGGGGGCGTCGCGTGTTAACCACACACGCGGCGCTACCAAATATTATTAAACAAGTGTCTACGATAAACAGTATATACTATTTTTAGTATACAAAGTGATTTATGAAAAAATTAGGAATAATTGGAGGATTAGGACCGGAGACAACTTCTGAATTCTACTTGGAAGTAATTTTCGGCTGCCAAAAAATAAATCCATTAAATAGGCCAGAAATACTTATTGAGAGCGTGCCTATGGATTTAGAAATGGAAAAACAAGCAATTGTCGAAGGGATAGGTGAGGAAAAATACTTGCCCATACTCACTGGTGCTGCCCGGAAATTAGAGCTCTCGGGAGCAGGGTTTTTGGTGATGCCTTGCAACTCCTTACATGCTTTTATTGAGGAAATCCGCGGGTCAGTAAAAATTCCGGTATTGAGTATTGTTGAGGAAACCACAAAATTTCTGCAAGTTCGCAAGATAGAATCCGTTGGATTGATTTCTACTGTAATTACCAAACGTCGCAGATTATACGAAAATGCCTTCAAAATAGCTGGAATAAAAACAATTTTGCCAAACGAGTTAGAGCAAGCAAAAATAGGAAAAATAATTCATAACCTTGTAATTAACCGGCAAGGCAACAAAGAGCGCGAGGAGCTAGTGAAAATAATAGAAAAATTTAAGTTACACGACATTCACGATGTAGTGCTAGCCTGCACAGATCTACAATTATTAATTCCTGAACATAATGAAGTTAAAATTCACGACACCATGAAAATTCTAGCTAATGCGACAATTGAGAAGATTTTAGAAAAATAAATATGAATACTCAAAATAAATTTAATAAATTCTGGTATTACACGAAATGTGCCGCTTTTGCGCTGCTTTGTTGATTTCTTCTCAAAATGCAAGGAATCCATAAAGGGGCGCAAGTGCGCCTCTTTTAGTTCTTTACAACCAACAAATACGCCACTTGGAGGGTTTATGCGGAAACCTCTCGGTGCTTTAGCTTTTACTGGCGTATTTGACTTAAGTATTCGATAGGTTTCCCCACGAGCCCTCCAATTCCGGAGGGCTCGCTCGTAGGGGGTGTAATATGAAAGCGTTAATTTTCCACGCGGATCGTTTCGGCTTTACGATTGACGAAAATATAGTCAATGAAACCGGAGAAGGTCCGCCAAGAGGACTTCCGGGCGCTACGGTAGAGGAGTGTCTAGTTGTTCTTTTCCATGTTGAAGAGAATGACGGTCCCAAGCAAGCCCGACAGCTCTGCAAGGATATTCGTCGGGTTGCAAACAAAGTGGGCACAAACCGACTCATGGTGACTGCTTTTGGTCATCTCTCAAACAGTTACGCTCCGTGGGGTGTAGCTGAAGGAACTGCTCGGCTCGTTGTGGAAACCTGTCGGGAATGGGAGAGCTATGAAGTTTTTTCCACGCCCTTCGGAGTGGACGGCAAAACTCTGGTATTGCATGCCAAGAGTCACAAAGATGCGGTCAAGTTTAGAAGTTACTCTTGAACCGCAATCGCGTTTGGGGGCGGCGGGTGTTGAACCACTCGTCGCCTACCAAACTTTTTAATTTATGCTAGAATACTCTTATCATGCCTTCCGGAAACCACGTTAACTTAAACCCTTACCCCTTAAAGCTTTACGGTAGTCCGAGCGGGAATAATCAGGATCTCGCGCTCAAGGTTGCCAAATTGTTGAAAAATAAACTTGCCCCCAGTGTCTTTAAAGTTTTCAAAGATGGCAGTTTTTTGGTGCATCATACGGAATCTGTTCGGGACCGAGATGTCTATATTATTATTCAACCGCGCTTTGGCAGCAAAGAAAACCTCTCCTTCGATTTAGATGAATGTGAGTCGCTCATTTTGGCTCTGCGTCAGGGGGAACCATCGCGGGTGACGGTGGTCATGCCGTGCCTGCCATATGCCAGACAAGATAAATCATCTAACCATCGCGAGCCGGTACTTTCGCAAAAAGTTCCGATGCGGCTCCAGATGGCCGGAGCGCATCGGCTGGTTGTTCTTAAACTGCACAATCCATCGAGTTACAACGCGCATCCGCTGACCATACCGATGGTGGATGTAAATACTGACACATTATTACTGAATCATATTCGCTCCAAAAAATTTGACTTGAGTAAATTTAAAGTTGTAGCACCGGATCTGGGTGCGGCGCCTTCCGTCCGAAAATTATCTCAGCAATTGGGTATTCCGGAGAATATCGTGATGATAAACAAGTTCCGTGACCCAAAAAATACAAACCAAAGCGAAGTCATGGAAGTCATCGGTGACATTAAGGGCTATAACGCAATCATGCCGGATGACATCGCGGACACGTGCGGTACGGCGATCAAAGCCCTGCAAACTTTGAAGGAAAACGGCGCAAAGGATGTATATTTTGCCGCCACCCATGCCGTTCTCTCCGATGACGCGGTGGAGAATTTAAATAAGGCGGACTTTACTGGAATTTGGTTCACCGATTCTTGTTTATCAAATGAGAACCGCAAAAAAATTAAGAAGTTAGATGTTATTTCAACGTCAAAATTAATTGCCCAAGTTGTCGATAATCTCCACAACGGCAAATCGGTCACCCAACTCTGGCACAACGGACAATAATTTATTGTATGAAGAATAGAGTTTATATTAAGGATCTCAAAGATCATGTAGGCCAAGAGGCAATTATCGCCGGGTGGGTGGATGTGCGGCGGGACCAGGGCAAGATGGTCTTTTTCGATATGCGCGATATGACCGGTAAGGTCCAATGCGTAGTTTTACCTAAGTCCACGGCGATGGAAATTGCCGGGAAAATTCGTCCAGAATGGGTTCTAAAAATAACGGGCAATGTGAACAAGCGTCCGGATAAAAATATCAACGCCGGGGTTTTAAATGGCGACATTGAGCTTGAAGTAACGGGGATTGAAATTTTGAATAAGGCAGAGACACCACCGTTTGAGATAAACGAAAATACCATTGCGGTGAATGAAGATGTGCGGATGAAATATAAATATTTGGATCTGCGAACGGAAAGAATGCAGAAAAATATCCGCATGCGACACAAAGCTATTAAACTTATACGGGATTTTTTGGATAAAGAGGGATTTATAGAAGTGGAAACTCCGATTCTTACCAAATCCACGCCTGAAGGTGCCCGTGATTACGTGGTGCCTTCTCGTATCTGGCAGGGAATGTTTTATGCTCTACCGCAAGCCCCCCAGCAATATAAACAGCTCTTAATGACCGGTGGAGTGGAAAAATATTTCCAAATTGCCAAATGCATGCGGGATGAAGACACGCGAGGAGATAGGCAGCCGGAATTCACCCAGCTTGATCTTGAAATGAGCTTTGTAAAACGAGAAGACGTAATGGAGTTAAATGAACGTCTCTTGGTGGAAATTGTGAAAACTCTCTACCCGGAAAAAAAAATACAGGAGCTTCCGTTCCCGCGTCTGTCATACGAAGAAGCAGTGAAAAAATACGACACCGACCGACCGGATTTACGGAAAGGCAAAAAAAATAACGACCTATTGGCATTCTGCTGGGTGGTGGACTTTCCTTTTTTTGAAAAAACCAATAAGTCCGATAATCCGCAAGCGGAGGGGGAGTGGACTTTTACCCATAATCCATTTTCCAGGCCACAAGAGAAAAATATAGCCGATCTTCTTGCAAAGAAAAATGTTGCCAATATTCTCACTGATCAATATGATGTTGTCCTGAATGGCTCCGAGATTGGCGGTGGAAGCATCCGCAATCACGAACCTGAGGCCCTAAGAAAAGTTTTCGAAATCTTAGGCCACAAAACAGAGGATATCGAAAAAAATTTCGGCCACATGTTGCACGCCTTCAGGTCTGGCACGCCACCGCATGGAGGGATTGCCTGGGGGCTCGACAGAATTTTAATGATTTTACAGGACGAACCCTCTATCCGCGAAGTTATCGCGTTCCCTAAAACAGGCGAAGGCCGCGACCTCATGATGGGTGCCCCGACCGAAATTTCTGACAAACAACTGAAGGAATTGGGTATTAAACTTAGCAAGTAAATAATTATCCGCCAAAGGACGGACGGGCGTAATGAATTATATAACTGGCACAGTAGTGAAAGGGGACGGATATGGGAGAAAGTTGGGATTCCCTACGGTTAATGTAATTGCGGAGGAAACTCCTCCGTATGGAGTGTATGCAGGTACAGCTACTTTGGAAAATAAGATTTACCGCGCCGGGATTTTAATAAATCCCAAAATAAGAGATAAGTGTAAAGTGGAAGCACACTTGATTGGCTATAATGGCGATGCCTATGGTAAAATGGTTACGCTGGAGTTAAAGAAATTTCTGCGGGAATATAAAAAATTTGATACCGAGAGAGAATTGATTATTCAAATTAAAAAAGATTTAGAACAATGCTAAGAAATTATACCGGACCAATTTTTATTATCATTGCCGCGACGCTCTGGGCTTTTGACGGGCTCATTCGTCAGCATCTCTACACACTGCCGCCGCTTATAATTATTTTTCTCGAACACTTGATTGGTCTCGCAATACTTACGCCGTTCGTTTGGAAAAATCTTCGCGGCAATAATTTTACGAAAAAGGATTATGGGCTTTTAATTCTGATTGCGATTCTCTCCGGCCTCTTGGGCACGCTCTGGTTCACTGCAGCGCTAGGAAAAGTCCACTTCATCACCCTCTCCGTGGTATTTCTGCTTCAAAAACTCCAGCCGATTTTTGCGATAACCTCGGCCACGATATTCTTAAAAGAGCGCTTTGAAAGGGGCTACATAATCTGGGCCATACTCGCTTTAATCTCCGCATATTTTGTTACTTTCAAAAACGGCGTTGTGAATTTAGAAACAGGCGAGGGCACGGCCATAGCGGCCCTCTATGCCCTCGGCGCCGCATTCGCCTGGGGCACATCCACTACCTTCTCCAAAATGCTTTTAGGCCGAGTTTCAGCCAAAGTAAGTACCTTCTATCGCTTTTTATTCACCGTCATCATTGCGCTTCCGGTAGTATTTCTGTTCGGCTATGGCCCGAGCCTTACAGCGCCTACGGGCACACAGTTCGCCTGGCTCGCGTTAATCGCTGTCTCCACCGGCATGGTAGCCCTCCTTATTTACTATAAAGGCCTAGCCCGTACTCCAGTTCACATTTCCACAATTCTTGAGCTCACGTTCCCATTTATTGCAATCATCCTAGACATGCTGGTAAATGACGTTACACTCTCCGTCACTCAATGGCTCGCGGCACTACTACTTGTGTTTAGTATTTACAGAATATCTAGGCTACGCGAGGGCTCGTTGTAAACTCTTTCTTGGCATGCTTTTTATAAAGCAATCTATCTCCGCATGCTTGCGGAGCGAACCTGCTCGACCCGTCGGCCTGCGCAAGACTTTCTAAAAAGTACGCCTGCGACGAGTTTTTGGTATAATAGAGCTATGAACGACTTATTAAAGAAAAAGTGCGTGCCGTGCGAAGGGGGAGCGATGCCTCTAACGAAAGAAGAGGCCTTCAAATATCTGGCCGATGTGCCGGGCTGGAACATAACCGATGACTTCAAAATGATTTTCAAGCAATATAAATTCAAGGATTTCATAGGCGCGATAAACTTTGTAGAGCGGGTGGCCGACGTTGCTAATATGGAAGACCATCATCCCGATATTCATATCAATTACAATAAAGTAACTTTAGAACTCTGGACTCACGCCATTGGCGGCCTCTCGGAAAACGACTTCATCGTCGCCGCGAAAGTGGATGCGATGAAATAAATTTTATCGTATACGATAACTACGTAGTTTAGTATGTAATTTACTATAACTCTCTTTACTTTATCCAAGTAAAGTACTTTAGTTTAATAAAGTGACAAGGAATTAGAGTTGGTCTTAGGTAAAAATTAAGAGGCGGGGAGTTCTTTCGAACCCGCACCGCCTCTCTACACCTCCTTTGTTGTGCGTTGGCCAGACGCGATGCTTAGATGTCGCCGATCGGATCGCACATGTTGCATTTTTGGCATCCGAAAAGCGCAGCCAAGCCATTTTTCTGATGGCACATCTTGGCATACTGCAAAACTTGCGCGAACTCCTCGTAGTCCGGGTTAGGTCCGTCTTGGAAGGACGGAATGTCGTCGTAATACCTCCGTGCTATTGGAGAAACGATGACACCTCTCGAAGTGATTTCCTGCACCCCTTGGAGTGTCGTCTCCAAAGGTTCGGTACCGAAAACCATACACGAGGAAACATTGCCTTTACCAAGCAAAGCAATGCTCGCCTCAAATGCGCGATAGTAATCGTCTAGGGCATAGAACAAGTGCTTCCCTGGAATAATTACTTTGCGCATCGTCGGATCCCAGGTTTCCATGTTCATCGTCAGCGACGACACGCCGACGTCCGCCAACCGCTTTATCCACGTCAAGTCTTTCGGTGGTGTGGACTCAACGGTAATCGGAAGATTAGGAAACTTTGCGCGGACGACATCAACGATCGGCACGTAGTTTTTGATGCCTCCGGACTGGTCGAACATCATCCCTCCGTTTAGGATGAGGCCATGGTAGGAGTTTCCGGGCAGCGCGAGTTCGAGAGCGCCCACGATGAGCTCCGGTTTTTTCAGCAACAAATCAGAACTTTGCAGCGACTGATTCATAGAGCAAAACACACATGCTGTTTTCGTCGAGAACAGCACGCATTGCTCATATACTGAAGTGACCAGGAACTTGCCGTGAGCATTCAACACTTGCGAGATCGGATAGTTTCCGACTTTTGTATCATACCAACCCGGTGTCGGCATAATATCGGCGTGGCATACCATCTTGCCATCTATCCACACTTCGTCGTTCTGAAGTTTGGCTGGCGTGATTCTGGAGGTGTAGCGTGGCACTTTGACGTTGATGCGAGACTGTCCAGCCATGAGGACAAGCTCGATGCCCGTGCTTGGTCCGGCTCTCCGCATGCCGGCGTGTTGCCAGTTGTCCACCCTCATGCCGTTGCACAAGAGGAACAACTTGATCCAGTAGAGTTTTTGAGCGTCGCTCAAAAACTTCGCGACCTTTTCAGTGATTCGCATTATCACTTCCTTCACATAAGCCTTGGCGGAAAATAGTATCTGCTGGTGACATCCTCTCTTGAGGCGCCACAGTAAATACAGCCTTTCGAGTCTTCCCATTCGTGCTGCCTCGTCGGCGACTTGTAGCAGTCGGTGAGCAACCACTGAATGAACTTGCCTAGTTTTTTGAACATTCGCTTACCTTTCTTGTCGAAGAACAATTCCCATGCGTTGGCCAGACGCGATATTCGGCCTTCTAGTGCCCGTCTTTGGGCCAGTCGCCGTAAGGTCCCAGCTGTTTTCTTTGTTGCTCCAGGCGAATCCGTCTGATCCTTTCTGTCCGGAGCATCTGTGAAGCAATTGCGCTCCAGCAATGGCCGTGATCTCTGATTGGTTCCAGTATCTCCGCGATTTCACGGCGCGAGAGAAAATAATCCTGATGGTCCTCGTCGTGCATGTACCCCTCTCAAAGAACAAATAAGTTGTGCGTCCCATACGCAAAACCCCTTCCCGTCAGGGAAGGGGTTAGCTTCGAAAAAAATTACGTACGCGAAGACAACCCTTTCCCAAACGAGGAAGGGGCATGATG
>Ga0156255_119_pt1 | contig 6250 bp, 6 predicted proteins | sample RifCSPlowO2_12_FD_107904 | JGI IMG/M metagenome (GOLD analysis project Ga0156255, IMG submission 107904) | Candidatus Nomurabacteria bacterium RIFCSPLOWO2_12_FULL_44_11
GACATAGCCGGTTGGGCTGATGCCGTTTGTGCTCTGGAAACTTTTTGCCGCGGCTAAAGTCAGGAGCCCGAAGTATCCCGTCGGTTCTGAATTTAAATATCCTTGAGATTGCAGAAAGTCCTGCAGAGTTGAGACCTCGTCGCCCGTGTTCACGTCCCGCGATTGATAACGCAGATTGTTATTTAAAGAAACACAACTCGAGGCAGTCGGATTCGGATCAATATCCGCCGGCGACTGGGCTAGTAAAGTGGTTGGTAAAAGAACACTAAACGCCAAAACGAAAACAAGTAAGTGTTTTTTCATGCCCATATTATACCCCCCCGCACAGCTTTGTTAAACAAGTTATGCACACAAATTAGTGCTGATAAAATCCGCGGGCTTCGGTGTCGGGAAGCATTATTAAATTCACTCCTTTTGATTTACAAAGTTCTATAATTTTCTCGTCGTTCACTGAACCCGAAGTGGAAAAAATGGTCTTAATTCCACGAGCAATTAATACTTCCGGCGCATCAGGAAACGGAAAAAAACTGTCGCTATAAGCTGTGGTACCTTCTAAATCAGCTTCGCTCGTCCGCCCGGGAACTGAAAAATTCTTGGACATTACTCCATCCTTCGGATGGAACCTTCCGTCTGCAGAATTCTTCAGTTCCCGAGCGGACTCGTCAGCGCGGAAAATTGCGAGCTTGGCAGCGCCCACCCGGTCCTGCTGGCCCACGCCATTGCCCACGAGCCGGCTGTCTTTTACAAGAGTAATGGTGTTACTGTTTGAGGTGCAGCCGATTGCCCAAGCCAGAATCACGTCTCTATTATTAATTTCGGGTACGAAAGTGTAATTCGGTTGCTGTAAAAATCCACCCCGCACGTAACGGAATCTTTGTTCCGTATCAATCGAGTTTAGTCCGGCTTTTTCGATTGCCGGATTAACTAATAATCTGCACTTTCCTTTTTTCCTGGATAAAATTTCTATGGCTTCCGTGGTGAAGGATGGCGCAGCCACTATATCGAGCAAGCGTCTGTCCTCTCCCGCATAACGATGGATTAATTCATCCGCTACTTTTTCATCCACTTCAAAGTTCAACATAACAGAACCACCGAAAATAGCCCGCAGATCGCCTTGGAGCATCTTTTCTATGGCCGAAGCCGCATGGTTTTGTGAAGGAGTGGCTGAGCGAAGCGAGGGACCGAGCGACTGAACAAAATCATCGACTGAGGCAACTCCGGCTCCGCAAGCATTGCCATGCTTTACGCCGATTGCAATTTTTGGTACATTGCTGAAGTTTTTATCAAAGCCCGCGGCAATATGTGTTACCGTCTGGAGCATTCTATCTACGTCACAAATATTATTGTATGAAAGCGGACTGCCTTCTAAAAGTTTCCAGTTAGAGATTCCTAAAACATCGCCATGGCCGTTGGTAAAAAGTCCTGCCGGTTTTTGATAAGCATTTTCGCCATACGCGCATTCTAAAACTTTTTCGCCAAAGATTGCTCTGTATTTATTATCATGATATTCGGCAGAAGTTTCGCAATACTTTGAAATTACATTTTCAGTTTTGGCTCGGAGATTATTTAAAAAATTTTCTTTGTCTGGCTCACCCGCTTTGAGCCATTCTATTACTTCCATCCGATCAGCTTGATCACAAATAGTTATTCGGCCGCCTTTTGCGCTCGAACGAAGAAGGGCTACGCCTCCCATGTCTGTTTTTTCGAGCACTGCTTCTTTTCCTCCCCCTGCGAAGGGGGAGGTGCCAGAGGCGGAGGGGGTATATTTCGCAATTTCCTCCTCTAGTGGATATAAGTCCACGCAGACCAGATCAATCCAAGGAATACCATATTTTTCAAGTTCAGCTAAGTGTTCGGGTTTATCGAGCACCAGCAGACCCCCGTGAATTTTAGGATGTAGCGTAAGGACTCGATGGTCAAGAATCGGCGGCATGCCCGTAATTTCGGCTACGTCTAAAACTTCTATTCCGGCACTTGCTAAATGTTTCGCAGTGCCACCGGAGGATATAATTTTCCAGCCCATTTGCACTAGTTCTTTTGCAAACTCTATTATTCCTTCTTTGTTATATACAGAAATTAATGCTATTTTGTTACGCATAAAATTAAAAGCACCCCCTCGTGGAGTGCTTTTAATATACTATTTTCTAGGTATTATTTCAATTCCACCTTGCCACCAGCTCCCTCTATTTTCTTTTTTACCTCTTCAGCTTCAGCTTTCTTCATTCCGTCCTTAAGAGTTGAAGGCGCGGCGTCAACTAAATCTTTCGCCTCCTTTAAGCCAAGGCCTAGAACTTCCTTCACGATTTTCATCACGGCAATCTTCTGCTCACCCGCGGAAGCAAGCACCACCATGAAGGCATCCTTCTCTTCCTTTGCCTCGCCGGCGCTTCCAGCGGAAGCGGGCGCAGCAACCGCTTGCGCGCTGACTCCGAACTTCTCTTCGATGGCCTTAACCAGCTCGTTTAATTCAAGCACGGATGCGCCTTCTAGATCTTTTAAAAACGAATCAAATTTAGACATAATTTTATTAGTTAACTTTTAATTTTGGCTACCTCTTTCATTGCTATGGCCAAACGCTGCATCGGCGATCTAAGCAGGAACGCAATTTTAGATAAGAGAACTTCCCGTGACGGGATCATGGCAAGTTCCTGCATGTATGCGCCATCGACAAATTTACCTTCAAAGATACCGCCTAAGATATTGAGCAAACCCTGATGGGCTTTCCCAAAATTATAGACCTCGCGTGCCGGGGCAAGAGCGTCTTTGGAATAAGCTAGGGCAACTTCGCCCGGTAACTCCGGCATAGTCCCGCCCGCTTTATCTTTTAACACTCGGCGGAGCAGTGTTTTGCGGAAAACTTTATAGGTAATTCCGCCCTCTCGTAGATTTCTTCGGAGGATAGTTTCCTCGGCCACATTTATGCCGTGGAAATTTACGAAAACCATAGACAAGGCATCTTTGGTTGCCATATCCAGCTCCTTCATCATTTCATCTTTTCTTGATTTTTGTAACATAATTTTATCTATTTTTTCAATCGCCGACCTAAGTCGGCATACAGGAAAATATAGTCGCTAAGCTCCTTATTTTCCAATAAAAAAACGGCAAAGAGCCGTCCATCGACCACTAAATAGGATTTGCGTGCTTGGCACCACCTATTGTCTTTGCGGCTTGCCCCGTACCATCCGACCTAAGTCGGATTAGTTTGGGGTAGGGGAAGTATAACACCCCCCGTCTATTTTGCAACCCCACCGCTCCGGAGCATTTGATAGGCATTGCCACCGTCTTTTTGGTCAAGATAATTAACCAGGGCAACTCCCGCCAGCCCTATGATGATCATAACAGTGAATATAACTAGAGTTTTTAAGAAATGTCCGGTCATCGTCTGGAGTATAACACAAAAAAGAAGGGACCATCACAGAGTTTTCTGTGATGGTCCTGAGCGAACTAGGCAGGTACACCCACATGGGTGATATCGGGCTCGTACCCGAATCCGAAGACACTGGAACATGTCTAGGGGTCTGCCAAACTGGTGCCCGGGAATTAGTGATAAAGTAAGGGCATGGTCTCTTTGTTGAAGGACGCACACGTGTGCGTCCTACGTGTCCATGCCTGCTCTCCTTACCTCCCGGGCAAAAATGTACAATATATTTTCATACTAAAGGAGTCGACAGTTCTCGTCAAGTTTGATATAGAAAGTTCAGTAATGAAAATTACCTATAGCCAGCGAGCCAAAGCCCAATAAGCAAAACGCATAAAACAATCAACAGAATATAAAGCCAATCCCATTCGAGACCCCGTTTGGCCAGAAATTTCTTAGCCCAATTGACCCCCTCCATGAATATAAGATAAGGGAGCACGGCCACCATATACCATACCAATGATAATATTATTTGCATATTTTTCTATTATACCATATATCTATAAAAAATGCAAGCAAGCGACGTTTCCTCGGCTGCCGACGAGCTGGGAAATAGATTTCTAGTCGAAAATCTGCACTAAGTAGGAATCAATGACCCGCTGGTCCATGTCGTAGAAATGTATGTTGTCGGCGTGTAGTTTTTTGGCCAGAGCAACCCCCACAAAGCGCCAGTGCCACGGCTCGAACTTATAGTAAGCGTTCCCAGCCGGGTAGGATAAAATAAATCCGTACTTGTGGGCATTTTCGAGAAGCCACAGATATTCCGGCGTCCTGTCAAAACCCTCCAGCTGGCCGCCGAGACCGCTATTGGTGAAATCAATAGCTGTGCCGAGCTGATGCTCGGAATAGCCCTGGTCGGCGGAGAATTTGTTGGCGCCAGAGCCGTAGGTCACAAGGTAACTTGCCTTAAGTTCGGACTGGGTTCCGAAAGAGCGGTAGGCGGATTGGCCGAGGAGAGCGAGGCCGTCCTCCTTGGCGGCGTCAAACAGGTCTTCCAGAAATAGCGCGACGTCGGCGAGAACCTGGTAGTTGCCGCTAGTTGGCCCCCGGAATTCCGGGTCGATAGCGTCAAGTTCAAGCGGCGAATAGTTTTCGTTCAAAAAATACGTTTTGGAATATTTTTTAAGAAGATCGCGGTCGGTCGTGGCTACCCGGCCCAAAGTGTCCACTGCTTCGGTTATATCATCCAGCTCTCTTTTAAGCGTCCGGTTTTTCTTTTGCTCCGCGGTCAAGGTGCTTTCAAATATCTCCGCCAAGTCCTTTATTTTTGTATCCAAGGAATTCAGGGATTGGTTGACAGAATTTTCCCTTGCTTCCATGTCTTGACTAAGAACTTGATAGTGGTAATTCGTATAAAAAAAGGCGCCGAAAAACCCGAGCCCGAGCAAGATTGCCCCCAAAATAGTCCAGTCAAAATTTTTCGGCAAAAGATCTTTCATCCGAGCATTATAGCAAAAAACCGCTCCGAGTTCATCGAAGAGCGGTTTTTTTGCTGACCTCTCCCCAACCCCTCTCCATAATTTTTACTATGGAGAGGGGCGAAGGGGTGAGGTGAGAGATAGTTACTACAGATTTGCTCTTGCCCTAGAAAGCGGGCCAAGGAGTCCGTCTGGCGTAAGACCGACGGATGCTTGCCAGACCTTGGCTGCAGCAACCGAGAGTGGTCCGCAAATGCCGTCAACGGTCAGAGTTGCGCCGTGAGCATTCAAGAATAGCTGCCAGGCCCTGCAGGCCTCGCCTCTAACTCCTTGTTTGACCAAGGTGCTTACCACAGCACCGAAGTTTGAGAGCTTAGGCCCTGCCGCACCGGGCGTTCCCGGAGCACCGGGAGATGCCGGGGTTGCGGGAGTAGCCGGAGTGGCTGGGGTTGCAGGAGTAGCTGGAATTGCTGCTCCGCAAGGTGCCCCCGTCACAGGACTGAAAGAATATCACGGAAGACACCCTGGCGCAGGAGTAGCCGGTGTGGCCGGCGTCGCAGGAGTAGCGGATGATCCGCCCCCGCCTCCACCTCCACCTCCTCCTCCACCACCACCACCACCACCTGAACTACATGTACCGCCAGGAGTAATAGTAATAGTTTCTCCATCAGGGCCGCCAGTTACAGTAGCAGTCGTTGTCGAGCCCGGACAAGTACTTGAGACAAGTGAGGTAGTATTTCCAGAGAAACTGAAATCCGTAGTAGCAGAAGTAATAGAGAAGACGTCGGTGTTAGCAACCACCACCTGCAAAGTTCCCGTCCCCACGACCAAACTGGTGGCTTTCGAACCAGACTGAATTGTGATATTTACATCCGGAGAAGAAAAATCAATAGTTTGGTCCGCAGTCCAGGTAAGAGCAGCTGCATTTGCTTGCATAGCTACTCCGAATGATAAGAGTAATGCAAGAGCCAACAATCCTAATTTATATTTTTTAATCATTTTGTTTTGAGATTTTTACCCGCACACTTACTTTTAAGATATTGATTACAATGCGCCGACGGCGCGTCTTAAATGTAAGTGTGCGGGTTTAGATCTACAGAACCGACCGGTTAAGAATAATTTTCTGTAGAATTTTTAATCAAGGATTGTTTGGCTTAGTCAGACACAGCGTGAACGGTTTCAAAGTCACCATTCCCTCCATCACAAATCACCAGCGTTCCCGTTCCTGCATTTGTGTCAAAAAACAGAGCGCCATCGTGGTCGGCATCACAAGTACCGGGATCGGTCCCAACACCAGGCCGTAGTTGGCTGCTGGTAGCAACCATGCCATCAGTGCCATTAGAAATCGTCTCGCCGTTTTGCAAGCGAATATCAGTGGTGATGATCTGATCATTATCTAGATAAGCACCCGTGT
>Ga0156255_127_pt2 | contig 6066 bp, 5 predicted proteins | sample RifCSPlowO2_12_FD_107904 | JGI IMG/M metagenome (GOLD analysis project Ga0156255, IMG submission 107904) | Candidatus Nomurabacteria bacterium RIFCSPLOWO2_12_FULL_44_11
AAAATCTGGTGGGCGCCGGCTACGCCGAAATGCTTGATTCGGGGAGAGAAAATTATGTTCGCCTAACGAAAAAAGGCAAAACTAAACTTGATACCATTCGCCTTCTCGGTGAAGACGCGCTCGTTCCCCAGACCTGGGACGGATTTTGGCGGATTATAATTTTGGACTTGCCGGAGGAGCGCAAAAGCGAGCGCGAAGCGCTGCGCTACTTACTGAAGCGGGCAAATTTTGTGTGCATCAAAAATACTGTCTGGATCTCGCCGCACCCCTACGAAAACCTTTTCATGAATATAAAAAAAGATCTTGGCTTCACCGCCGAGCTCATGATCCTAGTCACCGACAAACTAGACGAAGAAACAAAAAAAGCATTTTTGGAAGCAGTCAGATAATTACCTCACCCCTTGCTTTCCCCTCTCCTTGACAAGGAGAGGGCTAGGGAGAGGTCAGTAGATTTCTTTGTTATAGCAACTTTCGCAAAATACTTTTTCTGAGCGTTCCGGAGAATATGGGGTCTCAAATTCAACTTTATCACAATTCATGCAAACTCTTTTATATAATTTTGGCAATGGGACTTTTGCAAAACGTTCATAGTATCGACAATTCGGACACTTATCCGGAAGTGGGATACTGTGCTTTCTGTAAAACTGGAGTTCGCCTTGGGTAATTTTAAACGCCTCCGTGCATTGATGATTGCACTTTCCCGTATGGACACACTCGAGAACTTCGTTTAGAATTTTATCGCCTACGTCTTTTATGTCGTCTGGGATATCTCTTGCCTTGATTGTGGTTTTAAAATCTCTTTCTTCTGGTTCGTGCCATTTATAACCTTTCTCTTCCGCTTTTTCCTTGATCAAAGTTTCAAATTCCTGTGCGGCGCTTTCATTATAAGTATAAGGGGAAAGCTCCACGGGGAAAAACTCACCGTATTGATAGACCCGACCCTTGCGGTCCGTGTAAGACAAGTCGTACATCTGCTTAATAATTTGCGTGCGGAGTTTTTCAAATTTTTCTTTGCCATAAACTTTATTAAAAATCACATTGTCTTTGCTCTGGACCCCCGCACAGCCGAAAAGATTCGTGGAGCTTATGCAGGAGTATGTATATTCTGCATTCCGGACTTGTGAATTAGCCGCGTATGAAAATTTAACATTGTAGTTGTAATTCGCTCCGGTAGTGTATTCATACATTAGCTCCGAATGCATGGCATAACTATAATCCATCGCATCTTTTGAAATAAAAGCGCGATAACAATACTTGAAATCTTCCCCGTCATAGCAATCAAAGCATACCTTACCATTTTTTACATTTGAAAGATTGTGCCCGGTAGAATTTGGGGACAATATAACGTTGCTGAATTTATAGATCGCGTTCCTGCGGAGCTCGCTGAATTCATTTTCTAAATCCTGGCGCACACTTCTTTTACCGAGTTCGATTTTTGCCACTTCTTTCTCATAATCTTCCCTTGAGAGTTTTTTATTTCGAAAATAATATTGCTGGTTTCTTAAATTAGAAGACATAAAACAATTATGACAGTTCAAACAATCAATGAGATAATATGAATCAATGCAATTGCGGGACATTATCAAATACTGGGAATTATAATTTCTTTCCCCTTCGACATTTTCATAGCAATTTTCCGAATTTTTTAAGTTCATGCTGTCAAAAATATTAAAACCGGTATCTATGGCTTTGGAATAAAAAACATTCTCCGATTCTAACACCACGGAAACGGACAGATAAACATTTTTCGACTCGCCAACCAGGTTGGCATACTCAGAATTGGTCACATTTCTTTGCCAGAGCGCAAAATGCGGCACTTTGTTTAAAAGCTCCTGGTATTGCTCAAAAAAGGGCCGAGAAAAATCATAATCCACGCCATAGGTTGTCGCATCCCATTTGTCGGAATGCCAGCAGCTCCAACAATAAACGGGAAAAGGAGCATTCTTCTGGTGGGTGGAAATAATATCTTTCTTGCACAAGTCGCAATTTCTCTTATAAAGTGCTCTCTCATTGCGCCAGGTCATTCTTCGGATAAAACGACACCACGGGCAAAAAGTCGGCGGCGGAACTTTTATTTTTTCGTAAAATGAAAAGTCCTCCGGCTCGATCGTGAAATCTTTTTTACAGTTTTGACAATTTTTTGTTTCGCTTTGCATTTTTAATAAACTTCTTTGTTGTAATGCTCGGTGCAGACAACTTTTTCCGGTCCGCCCTCCTCCACTGGTAAATAAGTAGTATCGACTTCCTTGTCGCCGAAGAAGCACATTCTTTTTCTTAAAATCATTGGGTTCCTGAGTTTTAACCTTCGATTATGTCTTTCATCTGGATGGATAGGGGGCAACGGCAAATCAAATCTTCGATAAAAAGAGAGTTCCTGTTCTAAAATTTTAAAAGGTTTTTTTGTAATTTCACATTCAATCACTTCATTAAGTATTGAGTCCGTAACTTCAGCAATTGTTTGCGGCAGATCTTTACCCTTTATTGTAGTTTGATATTCGCCTCCTCTGTATTCTCGCCATGAAAATCCTTTTTCCTCGGCCTCCTTTTTAGTTATCGGAAAATAGTCTTGTGCGACCGTTTCGTTGTAAGCAAATGGTGAAATTTCAGGCGGGAAGAATTCTCCATGTCCATATTTTCTTCCTTTTTTGTCCACATATGGCATATCCATCATGTGCTGAACAATTTTTGGAATTAAATTTTCATACTCCTCCTTGGTGTATTGTTTATTCAAAATGCAATATTGTTTTTTGTCCATTTCTACACAACCGAAACAATCGTGAGAATTACTAACCATGGAACTGTACCAAACGTTTTGCGAATACCATATCGTAGTTCCTAAAATTGCCTTGTAATTTTTAACTCCAGTGCTTATCCCTTCATAGTTAAGCTCCGATTCATCACCACAACCTGGACCCACATCGTAGGAATCCTTGAGACCGTCATTCCCCCAATGAACAAATTTAGAATTTTCTGCTCCGTCGTGAAAATCAAAAATGTGGCTAGAGTTGCGAGAATTATACACATGATCTCCTACCACATTGTTTGTGTTGATAAGTTGCAGATGTTTGTGAAAGGCGTTTCGATACATTTCTTCAAATTTTTTTCTTGCTTCTTCAATTCCGTCTCGAGTATTTAAGACTAGTTCCTGTTTTTTCTTTAAATATTCCTCCCTTGTATATTGGATGTTGGCTATACAATATTTTTTGTTACGTAAATTTGTGCACAAAAGACAATCAGAGCAATTTCGGCAGTCGTATAAAAAATATGAATCAATGCAACCATCGCATTCGCGTGAAAAGAAAAGTTTGTTAGACCCATGACAGTAGACATTTTCGTAACAATATTCTGTGTGAAAGCAAATATAGGAATCATGTGTAAATTTACATTCATACAGCCGATTACCATACATTGAATCCTCACACCGCCACGCGGCAGTTATTAAATAACAGTTCTTTAGCTCTACAGTAAAATTACAAAACCTTGCATTTATTGATTTAGAATCAAAAAATGCGATATGCGGCACACGCTCTAAAAGTTCTTTGAATTGCTGGAAAAACGGTTTGGAAAAATCGTAGTCCCGGCCGTAATCCAATGGCTCCCATTTATCACTCCACCAAAACTCCTTATCATAAGTTGTAATTTTCTCTTCAGGATTGTAAATAGAAATGTGCGTCCCGGTTGAACCCGGCGTACCATTCGGCCTTTTAAATAAAGAGTGCTCGTTACGCCAAGCTAAACGTCTTATTAACCGGCACTCCGGACACCACGTCGGCGGCGGAACTTTTATTTTTTCGTAAAAATTAAAATCCTCTTCCTCGATTGTGAAGTTTTTTTGACAGTTTACGCATTTTTTTGTTTCTTCTTTCATGTTTCCTCTACCCCAGATAGCGCCTTAGGTGCTATCTGGGGGCTAGGCAATATTTTGTTTATAACACTCCTCACAAGCAATTTTGCCATAGCCCCACCCCGGTGGATAATAAGCCATTATATCCTTTTGGCAGTAAAAACATCTAGAGGGATAACTTTTTAGTGTTGCAGTTTTTCTAGCTCTTTTAAGCATCCTTAAATCAAAGTGGGTGCGAGGTAAAGCAAAACCTTTCCGTTTATGAAATTCATACTCAGCCTCGGAAACATTAAACCTATATTTTGTTTCCGGACAAATCAATGCTATAACTGTTATGTCTTTTCCCGTATCATTTATACTGTCTGGTAGGTCCAAAGAAGACATGCCATTTTGTGAAGATAAATCATCTTCCGACCAATATCCTCCTTTTTGCAATATTTCTTCCTTTTTGACTTCTGGAAAATATAAAATGGCTACTGATAAATTATAAGGACAAAGTCCCATTGTGTATGGTAAAAATTTTCCATATTCTCCTTTCTTCTCCATGTCGTTTATGATCTGTGCTTTCAGCTTTTCATATTCCTCTTTAGAATATTGTTTATTTAATATGCAGTATTTTTTCTTACGCAAGCCGATACAACCGAAGCAGTATTCGACCTCGTCACAAATCTCAAGATATTCCGAGTATCTTCCTGAAGACCAATTTGAATTTTTCATTCCGTATGAATAATAAACACAACTATTACTTCCGGAGATTTCTGTGGTTCCGAAAATACCCATTTGGTCGATGCAATCTTTGTTGCTTAACCCTCTTAACTGGTTTCGACAATTTTGAGAATCCTCATAAGCAAACACGTTGATGCATTTATCGCAATTTGTAAGGTAATTGCCGGTTGAATTGGTAGTTTTCAAATTAAAATTTTCTCGATGGACCGCTAGATTTTTTAATATGTTGTTATACTCGTCTTTAAGAAATTTAAGCTCTTTATGAGAATTGAGTTTTATATTTTTAATCTCTTTTTCATATTGATCTTTGGTGTATTGTTTGTTTCGTATGAAGTATCGCTTGTTTCGTAAGTTCCAACACATAAAACAATTTTGGCAATTGCGACAATCATAAAGAAAATATGAATCAATGCAATCACGGGAATTTTCAGAAAAGCTTAAGTTAAATGAGTCGTGACATTCAAGGCAATCGTAGGAGTTCTGTAAATTGAATGAGAGTGTAAGATCGAAAGAATCTTTACTTCCTATAACTCTATAGCCATAGCTCAAATTTTCACATTTAAAAGCAGCTCTTGTTAGATAACAATTCCTGGAGAACCAAATATCGTCGCACCAATCACAGTTGGTGTTATTTTTACCAACTTGGTGTGGATGAGGTATTTTTTCTTGAAGTTCTTTCAGTTGTTCAAAAAAAGGCTTAGATGGGTCATAATCTTGTCCAAAATCTATAGGATTCCAGGCATCCCCCCACCATTCATGTGATTTATAAATAGGGTAACGTGCAGTGCTGGGTAAAACAGTAATTAAACTTTCACCAGATAAATTTGAAACACCTTTGCGAAATTTTCCGAACACCCAAAACGCGGCATATTGCTTGAGGCGGCAGAAAAAACATTGCTCCGGGATTTTTAATCCAACTTTTTCGTATAAATTTAAATCACCTGAATCTATTTCAAATTCATTCTTGCAATCAACGCAAATTTTAACTTGGCTCTTTGTACTCATAGACGTTCACCCCAGCGGGACGTAAAACTCTATTGCCGAGTTTGTAACCTTTTTGAATCACCGCGGCTACTTTGTGGTCGTCTTCTTTTTTGTCGGTCGACACGAGGTCAATGGAATGGTGAAGATTGGGATCAAAAATTTCACCTATTTTGCCTATTTCTTTCACGCCATATTCCTCAAAAATTTTGCTCATTTCGCTATAAATATGTTCAATGCCTTTACGCCAAGTGGGGTCAATTTTCTCCCACGACTCTTTGTGTGAGAAGGCCATATTAAAATTATCAAGCACGGATAGAAAACGCGAGAGGATACGCTCGCGCACGGCCTCGGAGAAGGCCGCTTTGCGCGTCTCTTCTTCCTTTTTATAATTGGCAAAGTCCGCCCGCTCCTTCTGCCAGCCGGTCAAATACTCTTCTTTTTCTTTCTTGGCTTGCTTAAGTTCTGCCTTCAGCTTTTGAATTTTTTTCACTAATTCCTCTTCGCCGCCTGCC
>Ga0156255_135_pt1 | contig 5151 bp, 4 predicted proteins | sample RifCSPlowO2_12_FD_107904 | JGI IMG/M metagenome (GOLD analysis project Ga0156255, IMG submission 107904) | Candidatus Nomurabacteria bacterium RIFCSPLOWO2_12_FULL_44_11
AGTCAGCCCTTTTTCGGTAATGGAATTACCGTTCGGCGTGAGCCATTTAGCAACGGTAATTTTGAGCAAAGTATCTGTCGTAATATTGACTACTTCCTGTACCGAGCCCTTTCCGAAACTTTGGCTCCCGACCAGAATGGCTCGTTTGTGGTCTTGCATCGCTCCGGCGACAATCTCCGAGGCCGAAGCGGAACCTCCATCAATAAGGATTACTAATTTTAAATTATTTTTGAAGACATCATACCCTTTGCTTCTGTAGACAGTCGGCTTCTTGTTTGTGCCATAGTCCTCCGTCACTACTACCTTGCCTCCAGGCAAGAACCAGCTCGCAATGTTCACTGCGGCGGAGAGGTAGCCACCGGGGTTGCCACGGAGATCGAGCAGGAGTTTATCCGTTCGGGCCTGACTGAATTCCCTAAGCGCGTTCCGAAAAAGACCGGTTGAGTTCGCCGTGAAGCTATACAATTTTATGACAAAAATATTATCTGGACGAAGTTCGGTATCCAGAGTTGGCACAATGATAGTGTCGCGGACAATCGGCACTTCCTTGGGTCCTTTTTCTCCTTCACGCGCAATAGTGAGAATCACTGTCGTGCCCTTTTCTCCCCTGATTAATTTTATGGCCTGGTCAATAGTTAAATCGCTAGCGATAGTTTGATCGATTTTGAGTATCTTGTCGCCTGCCTTGATGCCGGCTTTTTCTGCTGGGGTATTTTTTAGCGGCGCAATAACCGTGAGAACTTTGTTCTTGATGCCGACTTCCATGCCTACACCGATAAAACTTCCCGCAATGTCCTCTTCAAATAATTTTGCCTCATCCGGTTTGAAAAATACGCTGTAGGGGTCGTCTAGGGAGTTCAGTAGTCCGGAAATAGCCCCGTACAATCTTTCCTGGTCGCTTATTTTCTCCGAGCCCGGATATTTTTCATCGATTAGGTCCCATACTTTCCAGAAATCGGAAAAATCAACCGATCTCTCTTTTATTTCAGTGGCCCCGGCCACGAGCGATGTCACTTTGCCTATTTTAAATTGATTGGTGAAACCAATATAGACGCCCAGGAAAAAAAATGCGGCCACAAAGAGAACAGCTACAATTTTGCGTTTTGTTTTCGAGAATTCCAGCATGTTATTTTAGATACTCGGAACTCGATTTTCGGTGCTGTCCATGCCAACTCCCTCTTTTTCGTTAAAGTTGCTATTTTCGGAAAAATTATCAAATACCTGCTTGCCGTCCTTGACCAGGTATTCTCGGTAGAGGGCATAACCAATGTAGACGACGCCGAGACCGGTTAGGGACAGTAGGATATTTTTCCAAAAAAAAGGAAAGCCCAAATAAGGCAAAACTACTACCCACACACCCAAAACAAGCACTATTCTTATTTTACGCATGGGAACATTATACTCCAGGCGGATATTAATATGCAATGATGATGCTCGCCGAGAGATCATCCGTCGGCACTGCTACATCCGGGCGCAACACCTTTACATTGACGATAAATAGGAAAATAATGACCGCCATCAAGGTAACGCCCCTTAGAATAATTGCAGGGTGTTGTATTTCGGACTTGATAAAAATTGCCAGAATGAGGGCGGCGAGAAGAATAAGCGCCATAATGCCGTAGACGTAATTTGCGGATTTGAGCGGCGAGGTGAGAATTTTTTCAAAAAGCGTCTTTGCTCGGGATTGGTTGGATGTTGTTTTCTCGGTAGCCGAAAGAGGCGTGGCGCCTTTTTCCTCGCCCAGAACTTGAGTCGGTGTCGGGGTTGCCGCTATTCGCGCCGGCGCTGGCGCCGGCGTTGTTTTCGGTGCGATCGGAGCAGGCTTCGGGGTGTTATCGGCGAGAGCCACAGGTAGAGGCGCAATCGGAGTTATTTTGAGAGGGGTGCCGAAGAACTGCGCGACGAAAACCGTATTACGTCCTTGATAGACGCCGCTTGTCACCCCGATGCCTATTTCCGTGAAGCCATCTTTGAGCATGTTGGCACGGTGCGTCGGGGAATTCATCCAGGCCTGATCGACATCTTCGGATTCGTAGAAATTTACCGCTAAATTTTCTCCGGCGGCAGTATATCGGTACCCTACTTGTTCCAGCCAATACCATGGGGTAAGGCCCTCCGGGCTGGTATGGGCAAAATATCCGCGACTGGCCATATCTTTTGCCTTGAGCACGGCGGCCTCTGTCAGAAGATCGTTTTCCTTAAGCGGCGGCAGGTTGTTTTGTTCTCGCTCTTCGTTGGTGAGATTAGTAAGCACTCCGGGTAGAACCGCGGCGAGAAATTTTGTTTTATCAAAAACTACAAATACTTGCACGAGAAAGCCGAGTTCGACTAAAATAATTAGCAAGAAAAAAAGCGTCATGGATTCGTGGCGCAGGAAATGCGGTTTGTAATCATTCTCCTCGTGCGGAATAAAATACTTTTTCAGCCATTTCGCTACTTTATTCATTATACTTCATATTATACACCTATTTTATAATAAAGTCAAGAGCAGTGGTCTCTTTTAATTCGTATATTTTAACCTATCGGGACAAAAAAACAAAACTCTCTCTGACCTGGGTCGGAGAGGGCATTGTTCCTAGTCCATAATAGTTAGGCCTTTGGAGGAACTTGAGCAGGATTGGCACTCCAAGGAATCAAGTCGGTAGGAATTGGCAAATTCCCAAATTCATCCGGGCACATCAATCTTTTCGCTTCTGCCAGAGATGTTTTATAGAAGATACCCGTTGGCAAATTGAGACCCCAAGGTTTGAGGACGTTGTCCTTGCGTGCCGATTGAAAAATTCTGACAGCGGCTTCAGTATTTGGGCCGTATACGCCGTCAACAATTAGTCCCGATTGTAGGTAACTATTCAGAAAATTCTGAAGAGTTTGCACCTCGTCCTGTAAATTTCTGTAGCCGCGGCGCATGTAAGTGTCCACAGCATTGCAGATATCTGTCGCGGCGCCGAGAACCTGACCTAGAGGTCTCCTCCTGCTGCCACTCGAAGTTGAACTGCTACTTCCACCGCCCCCTCCTTCATCTTCTTCATCATTATCGTTTGGATCGTATGAATCGGAATTATCTACATCTCCGTCTGTGTGACAACCGGAATCAGCAGAATCTATTACATCATCATTATCGTTATCATTGTCATCAGAACACTCTGGCAAATCTGGGCTTGGAGATAGTGTGTCGGTTTCATCATTGTCGTTCGAATCCCAAGAGCTCAAATTTTCCACATTGCCATCCGTATGACAGCCGGGATCATCTGAATCTATTAGGGAATCTTCATTGTCAGTATTATCTATGCCGTCTGAACATTGGTTGGATTCATTTGATTCACTATCGTCATTCGGGTCGTAAGAACTTGAATTATTTACATTTCCGTCGCTGTGACAACCCGGATCATTTTCATCAGCCAAGGAGTCCTCGGAATCGCCATTGTCGCCATTGTCGGAGCACTCCGGAGTCGGTGTCTGGGGCGGAGTGAAGTCATTGATGAAGGTGCAGGTAACTTCGTCTCCTGGATAAACCGTCACTATTTCCCCGTTTTCTGTATCTTGCCCTACTGACTCATTATCATAGACACACTCCACGCTCATTAATGTCCAGTTCCCTTGCTGTGTTTCGATAACGTCGTAAGTTTCCCCATCAAGGTCTGCAAAGACATCGAAGAAGGAAGATGAAGCTGTATTATCAACGGTCGTAAGTTCAAGCCCCGACTCTACGCCGCTTCCAGTGAACTGGAATGCCCCGTCGCCATCAGTCGTATTTTTGACAACCATTATACGGGCCGTGCCATCTTCAAGTGTATTCGTGAAGGTACAAACGACGGTTTCATCTGCGCCGACTTCGACGGCATTGTCCTCGCCAACTATGACTTCGGCGTTATCGTTGGAAGTATTGATACAAGATAAGGACGAAGTGTAATTTGTTCCAGGGTCAGCTTCAGAAACATAATAAGTTCCCACTTCGACTTCATTCGAACCTGTAGTGCCCGCAACTGCGTTCAAAGGCTCGGAATCAACGTCGCTGCCGTCGGCTGTCGTGCCGATATTCAAAGTCGTGCTACCAGCTGTTCCCACCCAAACCTTGACCAGTTCGATTGAGCCGGTATCTGGTTGCTCTTCCTCTTCTGGGACATTAAAGGCAACACAGTAATAAGTGAGGTTCGCCGCTGGTTCATCAACTCTTTCCCAGTTGTCATAATTTGTGACATCGCTATGGCAGTACATTTCAGCTGATACATCAGATTCGGTATTTTCAGGAGCGGCAAACGGAATAAATCCTTCCTTCAGAACTTCCCGAACGAAGAAATGCCAAACATCGTCAGTATCAAACGTTGTGGTAAGAACGCCATTTGAATCCGTCGCGCCCGGGATAGTTTCCCATGGGCTTCCGGTCTCGCCTATAAATGACCCGCCCGGATCAGGCGTATTCGGGTCATCATCATTGGCTACATTCTCTGGTCCCCAATATCTGATTTGGAACTGCCAGTCCGGCTCCAGATTACACTGCGGGTTCTCGTTAAGAAAATCAGAAGCGGTATTTTCATCGATTATCATATCTTCCCCAGCCCAGTTCGGGAGATCGGATTCCTCCGGGCAGACGATTTTTGTTAGTGAAATGGTGGCATCTTCTGGCGGCGGCGGAACTACATGGGTATTAGTAAAAGTGCAAGTAACGTCACCTTCAATTAAAATATTAGTGCCCACCCGGCCTTCCGGATAAAATACCTCCCCTTCGGTTACGTCCGGCTCGCAGCTTACCGATTCAAATTCCCAGCCGTCCTGCAATACCTCAAATATTTCCCACAGACCGTCGTTTCCCACATCGTTTTCTATGTCGTTAAAAGTAACGCAGCCGTCCTCACCCGTTTCACCCTCATGGTCATTTTCATCTCCCGGTAAATTGTCATGGAGCTGCATGGTCCAACCAGCCAAAGGATTACCTTCGCCATCCTGCTTGCAGACAGTGATATCAGAAGTTTCAGGCGGCGGATTATCATAGGTGCAGGAACCATCGTCCTCGGTCGCTTCTGGGTTATAATTATTTGCTTCTGGGTCGGTGCAGCCTAAAACCGGTTCCTCTGCCGGGATATTACAATCATTATTATAAATTTCCTGTCCTTCCGTACTCCAGTTTTTGCCTGGGTAGGAACCGTCTTCGAA
>Ga0156255_127_pt1 | contig 3901 bp, 4 predicted proteins | sample RifCSPlowO2_12_FD_107904 | JGI IMG/M metagenome (GOLD analysis project Ga0156255, IMG submission 107904) | Candidatus Nomurabacteria bacterium RIFCSPLOWO2_12_FULL_44_11
TTTTCTGTCGATAGTCCTTGTCCACAAGCATTCTAGGAATTCCTAAGAGCGTCGTCCCCGGTGTATCGAGGAGAGCCAAAATAGCATTATTTAAAATATATTCCATTCGGGCGCTCCAGGCGTTCGCCCAGATTTTGGTAAAAATACCCATGAGGCCGGAAGCCACCAGGTGCTTGTATTGCGGGTCAATTAATTCCAAAACATTGAAGCCGACGTGGTAGTCCTGGTCGGCCGGATTGAAATACACCACATCCTTCATGCGGTGCGGTGGGATAGCCGAGAGCACCGCTTCCACGTTCTCGCCGTGCGGGTCCACCAGGCACACCCCGGCACCGTTATTGATGTCCTGAATGATCATGTTAAACATGAGAACCGACTTACCAGTACCGGACTTTCCTAAAAGGTAGACGTGTTGGCGGCGGTCCTTTTTTTTGATACCGAAAAGAGTGTTCTTGTCCCGGTAAGTCGTAACGCCGAGGTATGTGATTTCTTTATTGAAAGGTATTTTGGGGGTGTCCATATTTGCACGAATTATACGCTTTTTTCAGATTTTTTCAAATTAACGTGTTATATTACTGCTTGGAGGCGCCAATGACGAGCAGAGATCAGACAGCGCTCGAAGAAGCGCTCGTGGACAAGAAGATTGCCCGAGTCGAGATCGACCCGGAAGGAACTGAGCTCTGGGAGAACCAAGCAGTACTCACCATGGAAGATGGCACTATTGTGTCCTTCAGGGTGAGCAACGTGATGGCCGGTCACTGGATCGACATCCTAGTGAATGGCCTGCAGGTCACGAGTACGTAGTCCTAAAAGCGCACGGGCGGGGTCTATCTTCGCGAGACCTTCGCCCGGAGAAAATAGGAGAGCGAACAGCACCACCAAAGAGGCCACGCTTCAATGGTGGTTTTCTAGTTTTCTGAAGAATTTTTTTTATTTAGTAATATTCAAAATAGCCACCAGCGCGATAACCGCCCAGACGACATCTTAGTACCGCATCGTCCCATATCAACCCAAAACTTCCGCCAGCGTTCAGCTTGCGGGCTGATTGAACGCGGCGCGACGTAGGCTCGGGTCTCTTTCAAAGGCCTGCTCGAATGCGCGAGCGAGCTCGCTGTCATCCATGGTGCTGTCAAGCAAATCCGCCGAGAACAGCCCATCTTCGTCAACGACAGCGTCCAGACGTTCCCGGATGCCTTGCACGATCTCCGGAGCGAGTCCCCGGTCTGTAACAAACTTCTCAATGCTCTTGTGATGCCACATGCGGTTGCCTCCATTTTATATTACATCACATTTTATAAAAATTTGCAAAAAGAAATTTTTGTGTTATATTAAATTCAAAAGAGAATTCACCGTTCACCATTCGCCCTTGAAGGGGGGTGATTAGTTCATGGCCAAGAAGGTAAAGGAAGAGCCGTTCGATTGGGGCCGGCTCCTCCTCCAGTGTATGGTTGCCGCTCGGGGACTGGCCTCAGACGACCCAAGGATCCAAAAGGCCTGCGGGGATGTCCTCGATGAGACGAGTTCAACGCCACGGCGACCCAAGCACTGAACACAGGCACCTGGGCGAGGGTCTCTCGTAGTTTGACTCTCGCCCAGGAAATAAACATCTGGCGTGAATAATCCGCCAAGCACTCACCCGAGCGACACCAAGTCCTCGGGTGTTGTTAATTTTAGAGAATATTTTAATTACACTTTTGGTGCTTCGCCCTCGTCTTTAGGTTTCTCTTTGAATTCTGCGTCTTTGGCGGAGGCGGCGTCGCCGGATGGAGCCGCGCCGGGGGCGTCAGCCGCTGGCGCGGCCTTGCTTATGGCTTCCCCTATTTTAGACATTTCGGATGAGAGTTCTTCGGTGGCTTTTTTGATTGCATTTATATCGGTACCGCCTTTTATGTCTTTAAGTATCGTGATTTTGGCATTCACGCTCTCTTTCAAATCCTGCGGAATTTTTGCATCGTTGTCCTTGAGCGCTTTCTCCGCCGTGTAAGTTATCATCTCCGCAGTATTTTTTACATCCGCAATTTCTTTTTTCTTTTTATCTTCCTCGGCATGGAGCTCCGCATCCGCCTGCATCTTTTTTATATCTTCCTCTTTGAGTCCCGAGCTCGCCTCAATGCGTATGGACTGCGTTTTGCCCGAGGCCTTATCTACGGCCTTCACATTTAGTATTCCGTTCGCATCCACGTCAAACGTCACTTCAATTTGGGGCATACCGCGAGGTGAGGGTGGAATTCCGTCCAGAATAAACCGGCCCAGGGATTTATTATCCGAAGCCATCGGCCGCTCCCCTTGCACAATATGGATTTCCACCGATGTTTGATTGTCCGCTGCGGTAGAAAATACTTGTGATTTAGATGACGGGATAGTAGTATTGCGCTCCACCAGTTTAGTAGCCACGCTTCCCAATGTTTCAATTCCCAAGGAAAGAGGTATAACGTCCAGGAGCAGAACGTCCTTCACGTCGCCCTGGAGCACCCCGGCCTGCACCGCGGCGCCAAGCGCCACCACTTCATCCGGGTTGACCCCCATGTGCGGTGCCCGGCCGAAGAAATCCTGCACCGCCTTCTGAATCATCGGCATTCTGGTCTGGCCGCCAACAAGTATCACCTCGTTGATATCGCCAACTTTAAATGGGCTCGCCTCCATCGCGCGCTTGGTAATCATCATGGCGCGATCCACGAACTCCCGGCAAATTTCCTCTAGGTCCGCGCGCTTCATAGTGCGTACCAAGTGCACCGGTCCGGCCTCGGTGGAAGTAATGAATGGCAAATTGATTTCCGACTCCACTGCGGTGGAGAGTTCTATTTTTGCTTTCTCCGCGGCGTCATCGAGGCGCTGTTTGGAAAGCGCGTCCTTGCGCAAGTCCACACCGTGCTCCTTCTGGAATCCGTCTGCAAGCCAATTTATAATTTTCTGGTCAATATCCTTGCCTCCTAGATGCGCATCGCCATCGGTGGACTTTACCTCCACCACGTCTTCCCCAACTTCCAGCACCGAAATATCAAAAGTACCGCCGCCAAAGTCAAACACTGCTATTTTTTCATTCTTTTTCTTGTTAAACCCATAGGCAAGCGCGGCGGCCGTCGGTTCATTGATTATTCTCTTCACATCGAGCCCCGCAATCTGCCCTGCATCCTTGGTTGCCTTTCTTTGCGCATCGTTGAAGTAGGCCGGCACAGTAATGACCGCCTCGGTGATTTTTGTTCCCAAGCGCGCTTCAGCATCTGTTTTTAACTTTTGCAAAATCATCGCGGAAATTTCTTCCGGCCGATACCATTTGCCTGCCCCGTCTTTGGCGGGGTCTCCCATTTTCACATCAATGCCGCCATTCTCCGATTTGCGTGTCTCAAAAGGCACGGCCTTGATATCTTTTTGCGCATTCGGTTCATCGAAAGTATGACCGACAAATCTTTTTATTTGGAAAATCGTGTTCTTTGGATTGGTTACGGACTGGCGTTTAGCAAGTACTCCCACCAAGCGGTCGCCATTTTTGGCGATCGCTACTACTGAAGGTGTAGTGCGCATGCCCTCTGCATTTTCTAATATCTTTGGCTCCCCGCCCTCAATAACGGCAAAGGCCGAATTGGTTGTTCCTAAGTCAATCCCTAAAATTTTAGACATAATTTCTAATTTCTAATTATTAATTTCTAATAAATACATTATACACAGGACTCAATAAATTTGCAAGTATTTCGCGGTCGCGAAAAGCTTGTCAAATCTATTATAAGGTATATAATATGGGCATGTCAAGCCAAAAGAACAGTTATGGCAAGAAAATACTTAAAAAACTGGGTGAAAATCCAGCTGTGATTTTAAACCCCCTTGCCTTTGGCACTCCCCCTTCGCAGGGGGAGAGGGAAAATAAATATGCAGTCATGCGGGCAATAAAAAATCTGGTGGGCGC